>Ga0247727_10000903_pt1 | contig 72097 bp, 55 predicted proteins | sample WisWelCaveWW1625_FD_202498 | JGI IMG/M metagenome (GOLD analysis project Ga0247727, IMG submission 202498) | Biofilm microbial communities from Wishing Well Cave, Virginia, United States - WW16-25 | ecosystem: Environmental > Aquatic > Deep subsurface > Groundwater > Cave microbial mat | place... | reverse complement strand
GTTTCCTCCTTGAAGAGGAAATCATGGCATAAATGTAAACGATGTCGTGACTATTCTTGACCATTAGACTGTAAACGATGTCGTGAGCAAAAAACCGTAAACGATGTCGTGACTATTGAGACCTAGCCGCCGCTTCTTTAGCGAAAAGAAACGGCGGCTTTTTTGTTGCCTCATCAGTGATATGATCGCCCCATGCTCCTCAACCGCCGCTACCTCCGCATCGTCCTCTTCTTCGGGCGCGTCGTCCTCAACATCGTCTTCTGGGACATTCTCCTTCGCAGAATCGGCCTCGGCAGTCTTTCCCGCCGAACTGCGCAGGCCCGCTATACCGCCGCCGCCCACCGCTTCCGCCACGTCGCCATTCACATGGGCGGCGTGCTCATCAAAGTCGGCCAGTTCCTCTCCGCCCGCGTGGACGTTCTGCCCGAATACATCACCGAAGAACTGAGCGGCCTGCAAGACGAAGTCCCCGCCGAAAAATTTTCACACATCAAAACCGTCGTCGAAGCTGAACTAAAAGGAGCACTGGCCGAGCGCTTCGCCTCGTTCGACGAAACGCCGCTGGCCGCCGCCTCGCTGGGGCAAGCCCACCGCGCCACGTTGCCCACCGGCCAAAACGTCGTCGTCAAAGTCCAGCGCCCGGGCATCGAACGCATCGTCGAAATTGATCTCGCCGCCCTGCGCACCGTCGTCAGCTGGCTCAAACGCTACCGGCCCATCAGCCGCCGCGCCGACGTGGAAGCTCTGCTGGCCGAATTCAGCGCCACCCTGCGCGACGAACTCAACTACGTGGCCGAAGGTCAAAACGCCGTCCGCTTCGCCGACATGTTCAAAGACGACCCCGGCATCCGCATCCCCAAACTCTATCCCAACTATTCCACGCTCCGCGTCCTCACGTTGGAAGACGTGTATTTCATCAAGATCACCGACTACGCCGCCATCACTGCCGCCGGAATTGATCGCGCCGACGTGGCCGAGCGGCTCTTCCACACCTACCTCTATCAAATTTTCACCGTCGGCTTCTTTCACGCCGACCCGCACCCTGGCAACTTGTTCGTCGAACCGGCCAATGATGATCACAATTGGCGACTCATCTTCGTGGACTTTGGGATGGTGGGGCAGATCACGCCCGCCGTCCGGGCCGCGCTGAGGGAAGCTGCCGTGGCCGTGGGCACCCGCAACCCGGCCCGGCTCGTCCACTCCTTTGTCGCTGTCAACGCCATCCTGCCGAGCGCCGACGTCGAGCGCATCATCGAAGCCGAGACCGCCGTCTTTGATCGCTTCTGGGGCAAGTCCATGAAAGAACTTCGCCAAACCGACCCGGCGGAGATGCGGAAATTCATGCACCAGTTCCGCGATCTGATGTTTGAACTGCCCTTTCAAATCCCGGAGAATTTGATCTACCTCGGTCGCACCATCGCCATTTTGTCGGGCATGTGCACCGGCCTCAACCCGGACTTCAATTTGTTCATCAGCATCACCCCATTTGCTCAAACACTCTTGGCTGAAGAGACGAGCGACGACGGCCTGGGTTTTTGGCTGAACGAGATTCTGGAGTGGGGCCGCAAACTCATCGCCCTGCCCGCCCGACTGGACTCGGTCCTCAGCCGCATCGAGCGCGGCGAAGTCACCGTCGTCAGCCGCCCCTCACCAGAGCAAAAACAGCAAGCCGACCGGCTCAACGCCGCCATCAACCGGCTGACCGGAGGGCTGGTGTTTGCCGCCCTGCTGGCGGCGGGCACGGTGCTGTACGTCAACGGGCAAGCAATGTTTGGCGCTGGCGGCTGGGCGCTGGCCGGAATTACATTGCTGTGGATGTTGGCGCAAGGCCGTTAAAACAAAACAGGACTCTGCGCCAAGTCCTGTTTACTTGTCTACTTATTTCCCTTTATCCCGCTTACTTCTCGTCCATCCGTTTGAGAGCCGCTTCAATCAAACTGCGAGCGGCGAGCAACATTTCCCGGCGAGCGGCTCGCCGGTGTTCCACGAAGCCCGGCGGCAAAAGGGTTTCGATGCTCTTGCGCATTTCCTCTCGCGCCGCCTTGAGATGCTCACGCGCTTCTTCGGGGATAAAGTCGTGCACGTGTTTGCGTTCGGATTTCTCTTCAGCCATAGGTCACCTCCACTGAGGCAAGTATAGCCCCGATGAGCGGGCCGAGTCAATCTACGTTTGCCAATTTGCCAATTGGTGTAAAATCATACCAATAGCTTGAGATGCCGACCATGCCACGCCAGCCAAAACCGCCTGCAAAAATCAAATATCCAACCCGCCGCACGCACCGGGCGAAAACTTACGAGTGGGACGCCGAGAAGGTCAAGGCCCTGCGCGAGTTTCTGGGTCTGACCCAAACCCAGCTCGCCGAAGAGTTGGGCATCCTTCAGCAGACGGTGAGCCAGTGGGAGTGCGGCTACCACTACCCCAAAGGCGCGTCGGTGAAGGTGCTAAGCCTGGTGGCCGAAAAGGCCAAGTTCAACTATGGAGAACAGCCTCCCCCAGACGAGGCGGCCAAAACTGGGTCTTGACATCCGACATTAATTCATGTAATATACTGGGCGACCGTCGGGGAGTTCACCTCCCCGAAAAAATTAGCGGCCTTACATGAATTCGTATATATCGGAGGCAACATGGGCACTTATGGTTTGGACGGCGTCATACTGGCGTGGAAAAGCGGCGCTATCACCACCGAGCAGGCGGTGGGGCAGATTCTGCAACTGCTGAAGGGATTGGAAGAGCGTCTGGTTGAGCTGGAGCGGTTGGCGAAACCGGCCGCCAGCTCGACAAAAGGCTCAAGCAAAGGAGCAATAAAGGGGTGACCTGCATTACCGATCCACCTTATGGGCTGATCGAATATCAACCAGAGCACCTGACCAAACGCCGAAATGGACGCGGCGGTGTATGGCGCATTCCACCGTCGTTTGATGGCAATAATCGCCAACCATTGCCGCGTTTCACCGTGCTTATAGAAGAGGAACTCAAACGTCTGGCTGATTTCTTCCTGGACTGGGCAAAGGTGCTTCTGCCAGCGCTTGTGCCCGGGGCACATGTGTTCGTGGCCAGCAACCCGCTTGTGTCACATCTGGTTTGGGCAAGTATGACAGTCGCAGGTTTTGAGAAGCGTGGCGAAATTATTCGGCTGGTGCGAACTTTTCGTGGGGGAGACAGACCCAAAGGTGCTGAGGATGAATTCCGCGAGATTAGTGCTATGCCACGCTCGGCTTTTGAGCCGTGGGGCTGTTTCGCAAACCATTTGAAGGAACACTGGCGGACAATCTCCGTCAGTGGGGCACTGGAGGATTGAGGCGGCCAAACAGCGAGTCGCCTTTTACGGATGTTATTCCTAGTGGACGCACTTCCCAAGAAGAAAGAAGCTTAGCCCCACATCCAAGTCTAAAGCCGCAAAAACTTCTTCGCCAACTAGTTTGGGCTTCTTTACCGCTTGGCAAAGGCAAGATCATCGACCCCTTTGCCGGAAGCGGATCGACTCTGGCCGCCGCTGAAGCTTTGCGATACGACAGTGTCGGGATCGAATCTGATAATGAATACTATTTGCTGGGAGTCGAAGCGATACCCCGACTTGCAAAGATACCATCTCAGTTTAATTTTCTAGACATCGGGGAGAATGTGAGCAATTGTCATGTGCCAATTTTAGCCCAACTCTATGGAGCAGGCTCAATCAGCCACGCCGGGTGAATCGCATTCCAGCCGCGCGCGATGTCTTCGACGTATGCGCCGGTGACGGCGATGCGCGCGCCGATGGTGGGCGTGGCTACCGTGCCCTGATCGGCCGGGGTGATTTCTACCTGCAAGTAGTTGCGAAGCTTACTGCGGTTCACATCGTTGAGCGTCCAGTTGTAGGCTAAGTCAACCCGAAGGCGGAAGGTGAAGTCGCCGTCGGCTGAGCGCGAGGTTTCGACGACGACGCCGGTGACGGTGAGACAGGGCTTGAGCAGGCGCAATCGTTCGGGATCGTGAACGCTTTCCAGCACGTCGCCCTCGCGGCAGAACGCATTGCTGGTTACCGGCGCCGAGGTGGGCGACGGCGATGATGAAGCTGAGGGCGAGAGCGTGGGTGAGGCAACAACCGGCGCTGTCTCTGTTAGTCTTAGCACACTCTCCCTCGACCAGCCTTCCTGGCCGTTGCTCCGCTGTACGTTGATCCAGTCGCCGGAGCGCCCCAGAACTGTTAGCGCTTCGCCGCGCGGCATTTCGGCCAGCACGTCAAAACCGAAGCCGGGGCCGGCGCGCAAGTTGACGAACGCTGAATTGACTACGGCAAACGGCCCGTTGGAGGGAGATGGTTGGGTGGCAGCCGCCGGTTGGGGAATAGAGGCCGCGACCCCTTCCGGTCTGGTGTAGGTTTTGTTCACCCAACCCGCCATGCCGTTGGCGCGTTGGACGTTGAGCCAGAGTCCGGATCGGGCAAGGACGGTGAGCAATTCGCCTTGAGGAATTTCGGCGAGCGAGGGGTGTTTGAGGCCAGGCCCGGCGCGCAAGTTGAGATTGCCCGTGTCGACAATCACTGTTTTGTATTGAACGAATGCAGACGCAGGCGGTGTAGACCCCACGTAGAAGCCGTTCACCCAGCCGCTCTGCCCGGTGGCGCGTTGGACGTTGAGCCAAAGCCCGTTGTTGCCGAGGACGGTAAGCGCTTCGCCGGGATATAGTTCGGCGATGGGCGGGAAGGTGATGTCAGGGCCGGTACGCAAGTTCAAGGCACGGTCGCCGACATAAACGGTGGAGCCATCGGCGCGCGCGGGGAGCGCCAGTGATAGCACAGCGAGTGCGAAAAGGATTGCATATTTGAGGCGCGCTTTGAGCAGGTTGGGCATAAGCCGATTGTCCTTCAAAAGGAAATGCGGCCAAAAAACAGGAGCATTTCAGAATGGAGGCAAGTTGTTTGGGGACTGCAAGTCGCGTCAAATCACCGCCAAAACCCTAGACGCTCCGCAACCGCTATGGTACAATTTTGCTCCGCCGCCCGAAGATTGGGCGGCAAAACTTTGTCTGTTGAAAGCGCAAGGAAATTACCATGGCTGACTTATTCAAAGCCGTCGAAGGCAAAACTAACACCCACATCCCCGAACTACATCCGGGCGATTCGGTCAGTGTTCACGTCCGTATCAAAGAAGGCGACAAAGAGCGTATCCAAGAATTCAAGGGTACCATCATCCGCCTGCGCAAGAGCGGCAACAACGCCAACTTCACCGTGCGCCGCACCGCCTCACACGGCATCGGCGTGGAACGCACTTTCCTGCTTCGCTCACCGCGCATCGAAAAAGTGGAAGTCACCCGCCATGCCTCCGTCCGCCGCGCCCAGCTTTATTACCTGCGCGGCCTCACCGGCAAGAAGGCGCGCTTGCGCGAAAAGCGTGAGGTCAAAGCCTAATTTACCGGCCTCGGCAGAACACTAAAAGTGTAGTGTAGCCCCTTGCCCGCCCCGGCGTTGCCGTGCGGGCCGGGGCGGGCGGCTGAAACGGGCCGCTTGCGCGAGGCCCGATGCTACGACGACAACTAGTAAAATTCAAGCGTGGGGTCTATCTAATGACCCTGCGCTTTTTGTTTCTCAATCCAAGGAGCAACCATTTACATGCCAAGACCCCTGATTGGTATCACCACGCACCGCCGGGATTCCGACGAAGGGAAAAGAGACCTCTTCGCACTCATGGCGGCTTACGTCGACTCGGTGCGTAACAACGGCGGCCTGCCGGTGCTCCTGCCGCTTGGCCTGAGCGAGCCGGAACTGCGCGACCTATTTGAGCGGCTCGACGGCATCGTGCTCTCGGGCGGCGGCGACATTGACCCCGACCTGTTGGGCGCGTCAATGCACGAGACGGTTTATGGGATAGATGGGGACCGCGACCGGGTGGAATACACCCTGGTGCGCTGGGCGGTGAAAGAAGAAAAGCCGTTTCTGGGGATTTGTCGGGGCGCTCAGGTGATGAACGCCGCGCTCGGGGGCAGCCTGTTCATCGACATTGCCAGTGAGGCCACCGGGGCGGCCAAACACAACTTTTTCCCCGGCTATCCCCGCTCCCTCATCGCCCACCCTGTTGCCGTTAGCGAAGAAACCCGGCTGGCCGAGATTCTTGGCTCGCCTATTGTTCAAGTCAACAGCCTGCACCACCAGGCGGTGAAGGCCCCGGCCCCCGGCCTGGAGGTGGTGGCCCGCGCCCCGGACGGCATCATTGAAGGCCTTGAAGTGCCCGGCCACCGCTTCGCCCTCGGCGTGCAGTGGCACCCGGAGTGGTTGCAGGATCAGCCTGAAATGCGCGGGCTGTTTCGGGCGCTGGTGAAGGCCGCCAGCTAAACCCATGAGCCAACACCTTTCAGTTAGTTGCTCTCCAACCGCGTCCTCGCGGTTGGGCCGCCCGCGAGGACGCGGGCTTGGAGCATTAGAACCTGGCAGGTCTGTCGGAAGGTTATGAGCGACTCTCGGCCCATCGGCATCTTCGACTCCGGCCTGGGCGGGCTTTCTATTATGAAGGAAGTCCGGCGGCAACTGCCTGGCGAGTCGATCCTGTATTTTGCCGATCAGGGCCGCCTGCCCTACGGCCCCCGCCCGGTCTCGGAAATTCGCCGGTTCTCAGAGCAGGTCGCCCGATTCCTGCTTGAGCGCGGCGCGAAAGCGATCGTCGTCGCCTGCAACACGGCCTCTGCCGCCGCCCTGAGTTACTTGCGGCAAACGTTTCCTGTTGCGCCGTTCGTGGGCATGGAGCCAGCAGTGAAGCCCGCCGCCGAGCAAACCAAAAATCGGGTCGTGGGCGTAATTGCCACTCAGGCCACCTGCCAGAGCGAAGTGTTTGCGAGCGTGATTGATCGCTTTGCTCAAGGTGTGACGGTGCTGACTCAAGCCTGCCCCGGCCTGGTGATGCAAGTGGAAGCCGGAGAATTCGACACCCCCCGCACTTACGACTTGTTGCGAGAGTATCTTGAACCGTTGATCGCAGGCGGCATCGACTCGCTGGTGTTAGGTTGCACCCATTACTCTTTTCTCACTCCGGCCATTAAACACATCGTCGGCCCAACCGTAGTCGTCGTTGATCCGGCCCCGGCTGTTGCCCGGCAGGTGGGACGGATTCTTGATCAGGATCATTTGTCTAACACAGTCGCTCAAACAAGTTCGATCATGGCCTACACCAGCGGCCAGCTATCCAACCAATCTGCGCTGGCTTCGTTGATGATTGGCGAGAAGATCGAGTTTGAGGTCATAGCGGCTGAGTCACTGCCTGAATCGTCATCTTAAGAGAGTTATGTTCAATTACGTGTGACATTGTCACGTGACTTTCAAAATTGCAATGTTTCAAAAATCCCCTTGAAAATAGGGATTCCACTGGTTTTGTAGAACATCCGCTCGCTTAAGCAAGGCAAGCGACGGTTGACAGAGTAGGAACTGATGGCTACACTTTCACGAAACTTTGACAGTTTGTCCCATTTTTTGAGGAGCAATTTATGTTTCGGCGTTCCAGCAAAGACTCAGCGCAGTCGGACTCTTTCACGCCTCCTGCTTTTTCCAACAACGGCAAAATTCAAACAGTGATCGGCCCCGGCACTACGCTCAACGGCACGATTGTGACCGAGGGCGGCGCGCGCATTGACGGCTCGTTCGATGGCAATCTCACCGTCAAAGGGCCGCTGGTGATTGGCGAAGGCGCTCGGGTGGTGGCCGACATTTCAGCGGAAAGTGTGTCGGTGGCTGGGTCGGTCAAAGGCAACATTACTGCCAAGCGCGTGGACATTATGCGCACTGGCCGCATTTATGGCGATTTGACCACCGGCTCGTTCACCACCGAAGAAGGCGGCTTCTTGCGCGGCCAGGTGCGAATGACCGACGGCGCCGCCCCCGAAGAGGAAGTCCCAATCTTCGGCGCCCGGCCTCTGGCCGCCGCCTCATAAGCGTTTCTTCCTTTCCCGGTTATGGAAAACGTGCCTGCAAAACAGGCGCGTTTTTTATTTGCAGGCCGTCTGCGCAAAGTCTAATCCATGTCCAAGAGTACGTCTCCGAACATTGCAACTTGCAATTCTTTGGCCTGTTCAGGTGTAGCATAAATTGAGCTTTTGCCGGGAATCACCGGGTCCCGGCGATTTGCCCGATTTTTCGATCTATCCTATACTTCCCGCTCATAACCACGATGTTGGGTGGAATCTTGTTCGGAGAAATATTCAATGTCTTACTCTGACGACATTCAAACGCCTGAGGAAGCCAGCCGACAGCGCCAAACGATGATCATTATTGCCGTTATCGCGGCTCTGGTGTTAATTGGCGGCTGTGTCGGCCTCTATTTTTTTGTTGGCAACAACCCGCCCGTTACGCAAGGGACAACCGTAGTGTTGTTCACCAGCGCACCCACTCTCACCCCCTCCCTCACTCCGATTCCGTCTGACACACCGGAGCCAACGCTCGAAGAGGGTACGGGCGGCGGCGGTGAGGGCGAAACCGAGACGCCAACTGCCACCAACACCGATGTCCCCGCCATCCGCACTGCCACCCTCACCGAAATTAGAGGCTCGGTTCAGATCAAGACCGCCGCCAGCAGTGACTGGGTCACCGTCCTCGGCGACCAGACCATCCTCGAAGGCATCACCATCCTCACCAGCGAGGGCAGCAGCGTCAAACTGACGATGCCCGAAGGCACGATCGTCCGCGTCAGTTCGCAAACCCAATTTACGCTGACCGAACTGCGCGGCACCACCCTCGACCCGCTGACCAGGCTGAAAATTGACTTCGGCAAAGTCTGGTCTATCGTCGGCAACGACCTGGGGCTAGGCAAGTTTGAAGTGGAAACTCCCATTGGCCTCGCCTCCCTGCTCGAAGGCTCGTCTTTCATGGGAGTTGAGCACAACTCCACCCAGCTTCTCGACATTATCACCTGCCTCGACGGCAAGTGCCGCTACGCCAACAACGTCGGCGTTATCGAACTGAGGACCGGACAACAAGTGATTTCCGACGGCAGTGGCGTGCCCGGCCCCGCCGAGCCAATGGACCCAGACCAGTTGGATAGCTGGTCGCCCACCCGCGTGCCGGAAGTGATCACGCTCACGCCGACAGTCACACCCACCTTCACGCCGTCGCTAACCCGCACGCCCGCCAACACCCGCACGCCAAGCCACACCCCCAACTTCACGTCCACTGCGGGCGTGGTTGGCACGAACAACGCGCAAACCTCCACCGCCGCCGCCGGCAACCTGACTTCAACCGTGTTCTTCATCAACATGACGGCCACTGCCGGGGCCGGTTCGACCAGCAGCGCGAGGACAGCTACCGCCGCTGTTGCCACCGCCAACCAAAATGCCACCAACGTCGCTAACACCCAGAGCGCCAGTAACCGGACAGCCACGGCGAACGTCGCTACAGCCAATTACAATGCAACCAACTTCCAATTGACCGTTCGGGCCATCACCACTAACACTGCCGCCGCTCTGACTGCCACAGCTTTCGCCAGCGCCAACCCGTCGAGCACGGTCACACCTACCTTCACCGCTACCAATACGCCGACGGCAACTGCCACCGCCATGCCCCTCTTCTCGTTTAGCGCTTCGACTTACTCGGCCAGCGAGAGCGCAGGCAAAGTGAGAGTCACCGTCAATTTGAACGCCGTGCTCTCCGCGCCGGTCTCGGTGCAACTCGACACGGTCGTTACTGGCGTCAGCTCATCTGATGCCACGTCGGGCGCGGACTTCACGCCTCCCACCCCGCCCCCGCCCGCCCCGCCCCCGTATCGAGTCACCTTCCTGGCCGGGCAGACCACCCAAAACATTGACATCACCCTCATTGACGACGGCCTCTCTGAGTCGAATGAGACCTTCCAGGTCATTCTTACGAACCCGAGCGCGCAGACAGCTATTGGCACCCCGTTCAGCGCCATCGCCACCATCAACGAATCGGCCCCGCCCTCGGTGGGCTTTTCAACCGGCGCCTATACCGTGCCCGAAGGCAACGCCGGAACCACCAATGCAACTATCACTGTCAACCTCAGCCGGGCTTACGCCAACACCACCGACGTCACCGTGAATTACATCCTGTCGGCTGGTAGCACTGCCACTGGCGGAACCTGCGGCGTGGTCGACGCCGACTACGATAGCAGCACAGTGACTGGCATGCTGACGTTCCTGCCGACCGACACCTCAAAAACCTTCCCCGTCGTCATCTGCGGTGAGACCCTCGACGAATTAGACGAGACGATCAATCTCACCCTCTCGAACCCGGCCAAGGCTTCAACGGGCATTGGCACCGCATCGTTGACCATCACCGACGACGACGCGCCGCCCGTCGTCTCCATCACCCCTGGCACGGTCACCCTCGCCGAGCCGGGCGGCCTGGGCGGGACGGCGGTGCTCACCTTCGACGTCAATCTATCAACGGCCTCGGGCCAGGTGATCACGGTGGACTACGCCACCTCGGCGATCACTGCCGCCGAAGGGCCGGACTACACCGGCAAATCGGGCACGCTCACCTTCCCGGTCACCACCACCGGGCCACAGCAAATCACCGTCACCGTCAAGGGCGATTTCCTCGACGAAATTGATGAAACATTCGACGTGGTGCTTTCAAGTCCGACCAACGCCACTTTGCAGGCTTTGCCAAATGACAGAGCGACGGCCACCATCGCCGACGACGGCGACACCCCGCCCACGGCCAGCTTCAGCGCTTCGCCGTACACGGTGACGGAAGGCAATAGCGGCCAGACGACCAAAGTTATCACCGTCAACCTGGACCGGCAGTCCGGCCAGACGATCGTGTTGGGCTTCTCGACTACCAATGGCGGGAGTTGTGGCGCGAACGCGGCCTCTGCCGGGAGCGACTACGTGAGCGCCAGCGGCTCACTGACCTTCGTCCCCGAGGACATCTCTGAAGACTTCACGATCCTCATCAACGGCGACATAGCAGTCGAACCGGCGGAGTGTCTGACGATGACCCTCAGCGTCATTGGCGGGGCAGTGAACGTTCCTGCGCCAACTTCGGAGTTGTGGATAAACAACGACGATAACTAGAGCGGTTTCGCTTTGAGTGCGTGGTTGGGGCGGCACGCTTCGCGAACCGCCGCCCCAACTGTCAGCGGATGGGGGCACTGCTTTAGACTCTAGACGCCGGGCGTTTGCGAAACCAAGTGCAAATACCCGGCGTCTCAGGTTAACTCAGAATTTGTATGGCCGACAAAGACGACTTCTCCAGCCTGCGCCCCGGCGCGCCTGCGCCCGAACCAGAAGAAGACCACGCTAACTCCGGCAACAGCCCGCTTGACTGGCGTAACCTCGACCCGCGCCTGATGATCGCCGTTGCCGTCGGCGCAATGGGCTGTGTGATGATCGCCGGTTGCTTCATCATCTACCTCGTCGCCGCGCGCAGTCAGACTCCGCCGCCGGTGCAGGGCACGACGATTGTCGAAGTCACCCGCCAGCCAACCGCCACCTTCTCGCTCACGCCGGTTCCCTCCGGCACGCCGCCGCCCACTTCAACCGCCATCCCTGTTCCCACGGCCACCGAAGTTCCGCCTGTCCGCTACGCCTCACTCTCGGAGATCAAAGGCACGGTTCAGGTCAAAGCGCCGGACACCGACGCCTGGACGTTGGTCGAAACCGACCTCACCATCGGCGTTGGCACGACGGTTCTCACCAGCGAAAAAAGCTCGGCGAAGATCACGCTCAGCGACGGCGGCATTATCCGCCTGAGTTCGCAGACCCAGTTCACCCTGGTCGAACTCAGCGGCCCGGCGGCTGACCCGATCACCCAACTCAAGCTCGACTTTGGCAAACTGTGGGCGATGGTCACCGGCATCGGCAACGGCAGTTTTGAAGTGCAAATGCCGGTCGGGGTGGCCGCCGTGCGCGGCTCGTTCATGAGCGCCGAGCACAACTCGACCAACCGGCTGGAGATCGTCACCTGCCTCGAGGGCCATTGCAGTTATCGCAACGCCAACGGCGCGCAGGAATTGACGACGAACCAGCAAACCGAGTCCGTCAACGGCGGCCCGCCCAGCGCCCCTCACCCGATTGACTCGATCCAGTTGGCCGACTGGTCACTGACCAAAATCCCGGAAGTGGTCACCATCACCCCGACGATCACGCCCACCTTCACCCGGACGGCTACCTTCACTCGCACCGCCACCTTCACGCCGTCGCAAACGCGCACCCGTGGCCCGACCTTCACGCCCTCCAAGACGTTGACCCGGACGCCGTCCATCACGCCGACCTTCACTGCCACCAAGACTTCTACGCCGACCAATACCTTCACGCCATCAGTCACGCCAACGCGGACCAACACGTTCACGCCGACCAACACTTTCACGCCGTCCAATACGCCGACCAAGACCAACACGCCAACGCCATCTAACACGCCGACGGCGACGAACACGGCCACGAACACAAATACCGCAACCAACACGCCCACCCTCCCGCCGCCGATTGATCGCTTTGAGGTGAGCGGCATCACCAGCCCGATCATAGCAGGCACGCCGAGCGATGTCACCGTCATTGCTAAAGACGCCTCGGGCAACATCCTTACCACCTACACTGGAACCATCCACTTCAGGTCTACCGACCCGCATCCGGAGATCGTACTGCCTGCAGATTACAAGTTCACCACCGCCGACATGGGCAAGCACACCTTTACCAGCGGGGTGGTGCTAAAAACGGCTGGCACATATGATGTCATCGCCAACGACACGGTGGCGACGGCGGCGATCGGGACGCAAACCGGCATTGTCATTACTCCCGCGCGGCTGACGTTATTCGAGATCACCGGTTTGGCCGGCACCACCAACATTGGCACCCAGAACTCATTCACCATCACCGCCAAAGACACCTTTGGCAATGTTGATGTGAATTACACCGGCACGGTTACTTTCACTTCAACGGATACGGGGGCCAGCTTGCCGCCTGATTTCACCTTCAGCGCCATCGACGCCGGCGCCCATTTCTTCACCCCCGGCGTCACTTTCCAGACAATCGGCACGCAAACCATCACCGTGACTGACACCCTCAACGGAATCACGAAAAAATCGCCGGATGTCATCGTCAACCCTTGAAAGTCTGTAAAAAAAGACACCGAGTGTTTGCACTCGGTGTCTTTTTTTACCGCCCTCCCGTCACTCCACGTAACGTCTCGCACGCCGGGCAACCGCCGCCGGGGCGGATGATGGCGTAACCGCCCTGCGGGTCTTGCCCCCACGCGGTGAAATCCACGTTGAAGACAATCAGCAACCGCACTTTGCCGTTTTGCTGTGAAAGGCGGGTTGCTTCGGCCAGCCACTGCGCCTGCTCGTCGGGGGAGGTGTCGGCGGCCCAGGCAAAGCCGGGGGCGGCTTCGGCCAGCGGCGGGCTGTAACCGCCGTCGCTCAGGTAGCCAAGTTCGGTGAAGCACAGTTTGCGTTTGCCGCCCCCGGCGTTGTAGTAAGTGTCCACCATCGTTTGATAGTAGCGCGTGTAGTGATTCGGGTTGCCGCGCGGGTCGCCGCTGGTTTGTGTGGGCGAGAGCACGCCTTCGTTGTAGTGGATGCCGATGCAGTCCAGGTAGTTCAACGCGCCCGCATTGACCATACCTTGAACATAGAAGTTGTCGTCACAGCCCGCGCCCGAACAGCCGCCGAAGAATCCGGTGGGCGCGGGCGCGCCAGAAACGACGAGCGCCGCCGGGTTGCGGGCTTTGATGGCGTTGTAGGCGCCCTTGAGCAGTTCGGTGTAAGCCGCCGCGCTGATCTCGCCGCCCGGCCACTCGCGATCAATGTTCATCTCATTCCACACCTCAATCGCGTCCGCGCCAAGAGCGGCCACTTCGCCCACGTACATGGCAAACTCGGCGTAGTTCGCCCCGCCCCGCAAAGTCTCCGGGTCGCCCAGCACGGTGAGCAGAATTTTGAACCCCTTGCCGTGCGCGTCGTTGATGGCGCCGGCGGCTTCGTTCGGGTTTGAACCCGGCCCCCACCGTTGCTGGCGCTTGACCCACGTCATCCCGGCATACTTCATTTGATCGGGATAGTTGAAGCTGGATACCTGCCCGCCCAGTTCAAAGTCGCCCGCCACAATTGGCGGCGGGGCCGTGGGTGGTGGCCGGGTGGGCGCTGCCACAGTCGGGGCCGCCACTGTTGGGGGCGGCGGGGGAGGCGGAGTGTCGGTGCTGGTCGGCGGGATGACGGGCGTGACGGTTGGAGTTAGAGTGGGAGTTAGAGTGGGTGTGGAAGTTGCCGTTGGCGGTGGCAAGGTTGAGGTGCGTGTGTGAGTGGGTGCGGCAGTGATCAGCAGAGGCGGCAACACACGGGCCGCCACGGCAGTGGGCGGCGGGAACGGGTTGAGGCGCGACTCCGGGTTGACGACCACGACGGCGGCCCAAACGACGAAGGCCAGAGTCAGAATCAGAACGAGGCCGGTGAAGAGGTTGTAGAGGCGAGACAAGTTAGCGAGTCAACACAGCGGAGAGTCGGGCCTGAATCCACGCGGCGTCGTCGGCGTTGAAATCGGGCGGCGGAGGCGGATGGGTGTAGTCGAGCAGGCGCTCGTAGCCGACGAGGGCAAAGCAGGCGTCCACGGCGGCTTGCAGGTCGAGCGTCACGTCGGCATCGGGTGGGAGGAGCGGGACGGGCACGGCGGGCAAAGGCTGGCGCAGGCTAACCGGCCAGGCTTCGGTGCGCGGGCGGCGGTCGGCACGGCTGAGGAAAACGTAGTAGGGCGCGAGCGGAAGGTCGCCCAGGAGAGGAATGCGCTTGCCAGCGCGGAGCAGATCGACTTCGAGCAGATGAATTTCTGACCTGAGCAAGTAGTCTCGCTTTTTTAGATAGGTGCGAAATCCCTTGCCGCGCTTGTTGACAGGCGAAAGGATTTCGATAACCGTTATTAGCCGCCGACCAGGGATTTCGCGGACTTCGACGCGCAACAGGGGCACACGGCGCGAGATGGGGCTGATGAGTTCGACTGAAGGCGTCGTCTCCGGCGCGGCTACAGCCGACTCTTTGAGTTGTTTGACAACGTGAACATCAGGATAAAAGCCCTGTTCATCCTCTGCGGCGATGCCAAACGCAGGCCCATCTACAGCATAATACTGCTTGAGCAGTGCGACGTACTTCGGAGGCAGGCGCTTGAGGAGTTGTCCCCGAATCTCGTGGGCGAGTGTATCGTGAAACTCCATCCACATCTCGCCTTCGAGATATGGATCCATGCCGGGGAAGGGTGAGCCGCTCATGGCAGAGATTATAGCCTTGCGGCGATTCGGGCACAACTTGCATTTGCTCCCATTTGCGCCTGCCCGCAAAAGCGCCTAAACTACAGCCATAGAAAGGGCAAGTGATTTATGGATATTTTCGAACATCATCACACCCACGCCGTAATGTAGAGCGAATTGGCAATTCGCTCTACAACTTAAACATGGACAGAGAACGCCTTCTCAAACTGGTGAGCGTGGGCTTGATGCTGGCCTTTGTGGCCCTGTGCACCTGCGGCCTGCTTTACCTGCTGGTGACGGAGTTGGATAAGATACAGCAGATCAATCAGGGGTTGATTTACAACATATGAATCAAAAGAGCCGACCCCTCCGTCGGCTCTTTTCATCCTCAGCTTTTCTCTCCTCTCCTGACGGGGCAGTCGCGAAGCGGTCAGGAGAGGGGCCGGGGGTGAGGCTAAGGCCCCACCGTAAACACCACCCCATCTCCCCGCCCCGAAACTTCGGGGAAGTAGAACTCGTTGGCGGTCGTCGGGATGACGTTGTACGTGCCAGCCAGCGAGGCGTGCAGGGTGTAGGTGTACTCGTACGTCCCTTTCGGCAGGTAGGTAGCCGAGAGCACCACTTTTTCGTCGCGCAGGTCGGTGTTGGAGAACCACCACCAGCCCCAGCCGTAGTAAAGCGGATCGGCCAGATTCAACTCCGGCGCTTCGCCGACGACGCTCGTCGTGAGCAGGCTGGTGTCCACCGGCTCCGTGCCAGCCGGGATCGGGTCTTCGACGATGACGTAGTACAAGTCGTTCGGGGCGATGATCGTGACCTTCACCAGAATGTTCTGCCCCACTTGCGCCGAGGTAACCGCCGGGCAGGCCGGCTGATCTTTGCCGCCGCAGTCGGGGCTGGGGATGGTGTACTGTCGGGCGACGATGATGCCCTTGTTCTGGGCCTTGATGTCCTGGACGGCCTGATACACTTGCAGGTGAGCGGTGTAGTACAATCGCCCGTCGCCCGCCGTGCGGTCGAAGACTAAACGATTGGCCTGATCCTTGATCAAGTCAGCCACCTTCACTTGCAGGTCAACCGTCTGGCGCAAGTTGTCGGCGTTCGCCGAGCCGGACTGCAACTCCTGTTCGTTCAACTTCAGCGTGTAGTCGTAGTTCGCCTTGAGTTCGCCGGTGGCCGCCATCCAGTCGGTCAGGCCAATCAGCGCCCAGGCCGTCTCCTGCGTGCTTTCCCACGCGCCGTTGGCCTTGCGGGCCACCATCAGCCAGCGCACCACGTTCGGGTTCAGGTTGTTTTCTGGATCGAGCTTCGCCAGCGCCGAGAGCACAATCGCCGTCGAGCGCGTGTCGGTGTTCATGTTCCACCAGTCGCGCCCGCTCTCTTCCCAGTGCGCGCCCGTGGCAGAGATGATGGCCGCGTTGTTGATGTCCGAGAGAAGCGTCTTGATGCGCGAGTCGTTCGCGCCAAACTCATATAACGTCATCGCTAGATAAGCGCGGGCGTAGGTGTCCATCCGGTCGCGGTCTTCGTACATCAGCACCGTGGTGCTGGTGTCGGGCTGGCCATAGTCAGCCAGGGCGTAGAGCATGAAGGCCTGCCGGTTGAGTTGCCAGGTTGATTTGAGATTTTGCGGCGACTTGATCTGCGACTCGAGGAAGCTGGCCGCCCGATCCAGGGTGTCGCCGCCACCGCCGCCCCCAGCCGACTCAGCCTTGCCCTGAGCGCCACCCGAGTCGCCCACGTTGAACCCGGCCTGCTTCGCCTGATTCAGCCCAAACAACACGTAAGCGGTGACGAAGGCGTTGGACTGGTCGGTCTTCCACCAGCCCCAGCCGCCGTCGGCGTGTTGTTGCGAGAGCAGGCGTTGCACGCCAAAGTTCACCAGACTCGTGAGGCGCTGTTCGAGCGCCGGGTCGTTCACGCCCAACTCTTTGAGGGCGCGATAGGTGAGCACGTTGGGCAGGAAGCGCGAGATGGTCTGCTCGGTGCACTCGTAAGGGAAGTGCTCGAGATAGTCCAGCCCGTCAATCATGCCCGCCGCCAGCGACGGCGAGAGCTTCACCGTCAGGTCACCCTGCGAGGCGTCGAATCGGCGGGGTAGGGCAATCAGCTCGGTGATCGAACCCTGGCCGTCCAACTCGCCGGCTGTGCCAACGGTTTCCGGCGCGGAATACTTGTAAACGGGAATCAATTGATCCGGCGGCAAGCCAAGAGGCGGCTTGGAGGCGTCAGACAAATTGCCGCTCACGGCAGAGAAGGTCAAATCGGCGACGGCTACATCGGCAATCGTCGCCGACCACTCCACCTGCGCCCGGTCTCTAGCTTTCACCGTCACCGTTTGTTTCGCCGGGTCGTCCAAAGTGAAGCCTGATCCACTTAGAGTCACGTCCACGGTGAGATCAGAGTCAGTATTGTTGTTAACCACCGCCGCCAACTCGGCCTGATCGCCGACGACGAAGAAGCGCGGGGTGACCGGGCGGATGAGCAAATCTTTGGTGGCGACGATGTCAACCGTGTTCTGGCCGACGAGCGTTTCTTTGGTGACGCCGCGCGCGTCGAGCCGCCAGGTGGTCAGGTTGTCGGGCAACTTGATCGTGACCGAGGCTTCGCCGTCTGCGTCGGTGGCGACGGTGGCGTTCCAGTAAGCGGTGTCGCGGAAGTCACCGCGCACGTCGGCAAAACCGGCCTCGGCTCCGCCGCCGCCGCCCTTGATGGACGCCGTCTCCACATTCAACTGATCGACCGAAAGGGTGAGGCCGATGCCGGTGCGCACGCTCAGGCCGCGCTCGCCGTAGAAGGCGTCGAGGAGCGGGCCGCTGTTGGGGGCCGCCAGCGACAGGGCGGCCAGGTCGGCCAAACCGAGCGAGAACTCGGCCTGCACCGGCTCGCCTTTGAAGTTGGTAGCCTTCACTTTGTAGGTCACTTCCTCGCGCGGCCCCACTTTCGTTTTGTCGGGCGTGAGTTCGACGTTGATGACCTGCTGTTCGGGGCTGACGGTCAGCTTGGCCAGGCCCATGCGGAAGGCCGGGACGGGGTTGGTGTCGTCCATGCCTTTCATGATGATGACGGACACGAAGACATCAGGAGCGTAATCAGGAGTAATTGGTAATTGGTAAGTGGTGCTGTTGCTGGTGAGGGTCAGCACTTCGGTCTTGTAGAAGCCGCCGCGCTCGACGGTGACGAGCGCCGTCGTCTCGCCCTGGAACGGCGACGGAATCAAGATGCTGGCCGTGTCGCCGGGCTTGTACGATTTGCGATCCGGCACCAGGCTGAGGCGGTTGTTGTTCTCCTGCCGCCACGAGATGAACTCTCGCGAGGCCACCCAGATGTAAGTCGCCGACCGGATCGTACGCCCGCCGGAGTCTTTGGCTGTGACGGCGATCTTGTAGGTGCCGCCGGCTTCGGGGATGAAGGCCGAGACGGCCAACCCTTTCGAGTCGGTCGTCACCGTGTCGGTCGCCACTTCGGCATCTTTCACCGTCCACGTCCATATCTTGTTGCCGAATTCGTCCTCTTCCTGCACGCTGAGCCACTCGTGTTCGTAGTAAGTGACGGTCACTTGCTGGCCGGCCTGCGGCTCGCCGTGCCAGCCGAGGGCGATGAGGTTGAACTTGGATTCTTTTCCGGTCTGGCCGAGGAATTCTTCGGGGCCAACGCCGAGGTAGAAGTCGCCCTGGTGCACGGTCACCGACGTCCGCCCGCTCACCGACTGGTTGTTGACGTCGGTGACGGTGGCTTCGAGGGTGAACAACTGCGACGTTGTCTTCTTGCCGATGTCGGCGGGAATGTTGATCGCCAGTTGCCCGGCAGAGTCGGTGACCCCGGAGCCGGAGGCAATCACTTCGCCGAACGCGCCATAGAACGGCGTGCCTTCGCCGGAGGTGTAGTCGAAGTCAATGAAGTCGTAGTAACCGGGGCCGTCGTACTGGAAGAAGGAGTTGGCCGAGAGCAGTGTCCACTCGACGTTGGCGTTCGACACCGCGCCGCCGAAGAAGAACTGCGACTCGACGGCGGCATGGATGGTGTCGCCCTGAGCCACTTCGGTTTCGCCGGTCGTGACGGTCACCTGAAATTCGGGCTTGTGATATTCGGCGACCAGGAAGCCGAGGCTGCTACTGACGCGCTCGTCAAAGAAGGCGCTGAGGTTGTAGTAGCCAGTTCCGGCTTCGTCGGCGAGGGTGAACTGGGCGGCGAACGTGCCGAACTCGGTCAGCGTCAACTCTTCGTTGTAAACTGACTCGCCCTGATCGTTGGTGATATTCACGAACATTCGGCTGTAGTCGGGCAGGGAAAAGCGGGCGTCGTCCTCGGCGCGGACGACGCCTTTGAACGATATTTCCTGGCCAGGGCGGTAAACGGGCCGGTCGGTGTAAAGATAGATTTGGCCGAAGCGCGGGTAGTAATCGGTTGGCTGTTGGAAGTCGAACCCGTCAATGCCGCCTGACCACTGTGAGAGGCCAACCGAGAAATTGTCAGCGCCCTCAGAACCGGCGACGGCGTAAATCGTCGTCCATAAGTCGGCCAGTTTGGGGATGTCGGCGCGGAAGAGGCCGTCGGAATCTGTAGAGCCATTAGCGATTGAGTTGAATTTTTGATCGTAAATGGTAATTGGTAATTCGGGAATGGGCTGGCCGGTTTGCTGGTCGGTGGCCCAAACCAGCGCTTCGTCGAATGTAGTCTTCACGGTCAGGTTGATCTTCGAAACCACAAGGAGATGTTGAGTAGGCTCAGGATAGGGAGTCCGGGCGCGCAGGAAATAGAGGCCGGGCGGCAAGGCGCTCCCATCTTCAGTCATTGGCACTTTGACGTAAGCGTTGTCGTCGGGGAACTGCTCGACGCTCAAATCCCACTCGCGGAGGACGTCACCTGGCTGATATGACTGGCGGAAGGTGTAATTGTCCGGGCTAGTGTACTTGCCAAAGTCGTTCAGGCTCATCCGGTAAAGCGTGAAGTCGAGATCGTAAAAGTTGCGGTAAGTGGCGTAAAGCGAGGTGGGCAGGTAAGCCGAGTAAGTGCCCACCTCGCCGCGCGTGTTCAACTGGAAGAGCGGGTCGTAGGGCCGGGTGGTGAAGTTGACGGTCGTGGTCGCGCCGATCTTGTTGCCGTAAGGGTCGGCCATGTCCGGGCCGAGCGTCACCGTGTAATTGGTGGACGGCTTGAAGTTGTAGTTGAGGTAGAGCGACTTGTCGTACTGGCTGTAGTAGGTGTAAACGGCGGTCGCTTCGGGGATGATGGTGACATTGTCCATCAGGGTCTTCTCTTCCATCGGCGAGTTGAAGAAGATTTGGAAGCCGCCGTAGGTGTCCAGCGTGCCGCCGTCGGCGGGCCGGGTGGACTGGATGCCGGGGAAGAGGACGGTGTTGAATGACCATGAATACACTTCGGCCAGCGGGGTCTGGCCGTCCGCCGCCCTGGCCGTAGTGGCGGCTGTCGCCACGTAGGTGGCGGCAAGCTCCAGGCCCGCCGGGGTGAAGGTCATCACCGTGTTCTCGTCATTCCACTGGAAGCGGCCCGACATCGCTTCATCACCCGCCTTCACCGAGAACGCCTCTTGCGTGCTGGCCCTGTCCATCGGCTGGTTGAAGGTGACGATGATCGGTTGCCGGAGGGCCACGTCGAACGCGCCGAAGAATGGCTCGGAGGTCGTGACCTGGGGCGGGATGGTGGTGAACGACCAACTGAAATCATCTTCGAGCAGGCCGCCGGTGGTGTCGGTGAGGCCGCCTTTCACGGTGGCGGTATAGGTGGCGCTTCCCGCCAACACTTTGGGTCTGAAGACGTAGATGCTGGTGTTGAGCCATTCGCCTTTGCCTTCGATGGCCGGTTCAAACGTCACCGGGTTCGGCAAGTTGCCCGCGTCTTCCGACAGGCTGAGCGGCACGACCGGGCGGTTGAACATGACGGTGATGACCGAGTTCACTTCCACGTCAACCGTGTCGGGCGCGGGCAGAACCTGAGTCACTTCGAGGAAGCCGACGGTGTCGGCGTTGAACGAGAACGGCTCGCCCAGGGCCAGGCCGCCTTTGTTCTTGGCTTCGGCGCTGAGAGTGACGGCGTAACGCGTCGCCCGCTCCAGCGGGTTGGAGGGCATGAAGCGCACGGTTGAGTCGTCCAGCCACTCGAAAGACCCGGCCACGGTCGGGGAGACGGCGAACCCGGCCTCCACCGAGGCCCGATCCATCGGCTGGTCGAAGTAGACGTCAATCGCGCCGTCAATTTGCAGTTCGTCGCCGCGTCCGGGGAAGTGGTCGGCCACCACCGGTTTGAAGGTGACGTTGGCGATGGGCGGCGCTTCGGTCGTGGGCACGGGCGCTGGCGTGATGACGCCGCCGCCGCACTGGCAGGCGAGGGCGACGATGACGAGGAGGGAGAGGGCTTGGAAGAGGCGGGAGAGGCGCATGGATACTCCGAAGGTTAGTGAACAGTGAACAGTGAATAGTGAATAGTGAACAGTAATTAGTGAACAGTGAACAGTAATTAGTGAACAGTAAACAGTAATTAGTAATCAGTAATTGGTGACGGGAGATCAGCCAATGGGCGTGAATGATGGTTGCCACAGATGGCATAATAGTTGGACGGAACTACAGGGTCCAAAGTTCCGTTTCTGAGGTGAATTGTACCTCAGGCTGTGTTACGGGGTGTCGCTGGAGGGTGTTACGGTTTGGTAATGAGGGATTACGGGGTGGTTAAAACAACGGATGGGTGGACGCTTCGCGAACGGATCGGAGTCGGCTAGCCCAAATCCGTTAAATTCTACGCATCCGTTGTTATATGTGTCCGCCACACTACAACGAATTCAAGGATATAACGAATTTGCCCCCTCACTTCGTTCTTGAGCAGTGTAGCACCCTGAGCGGAGGCCCGCGTGTAGCGCGAAGCGGACGGGCCGCAGTCGAAGGGTGCGGGGCACGCGCGAGACTTGCCCTGAGCTACATCCTGAGCAAGGTCGAAGGAGTAGCCGAAGGGGCCGCATCCTTCGACTGCGCGGCAAAGAACGCCGCTCCGCTCACGCTTCGCGTGCTGTCGTAAATCAAAATGGAAAACGCTCTAATTCGTTCCTTCCCCCAATTCGTTGTTGTGTTCTCACCCCCTCTTCAACCTCCCCAGCAGTCCCCGCACCGCCGAGGCAAGCTCGTTCGGCAGGCCGGAGAGGTCTACTTCACGGTCGCCGATGAGAATGTGCAGGAGAACGCCGCCCAGCTTGCGAAGCTCCGGCGGCTGGCTTGGGTCGCGCGCCAGTTGTTGCATGGCCGGGAACAACTGCCCGCCCAACTGCTCATCGCCCCCCGCCGCCCGCTCGACCAGTTCCAGCAGTTGCGGCAGGGTGAGGCCCTGTGGTTGGGATTGGTTATTGGTTATTGGAGATTGCTCCCCCTCTCCTGTCTTTTCACCCTGAGCGGAGGCGGGCGTTGTTCCCGCCGCAGTCGAAGGGCCGATGGGGGACGCGTTAGCGGCTGGGGGGTGAGGCGGGGGCTGATCGCCCGCCAGCATCGAAAGCACGCGCCGGATAATCAATGCACTGTTTCGGTCGATTCCTTCAGTAAGCGAATCAATATCGCGTTCACCTTCCCAGATGCGTTTGACAGCATCAACGATCATCCAGTTGCCTGCAATCAACTGTTCAAAAGTTGCCTCAACTTGCGTTCTTGCTTGCGTGTCGCCATTCGCCGCTCGAACAATCGCTTCAATCAACTGCCGGTGTTGCTTGATTTTCTGCTCACTCCCCGCAAACGCCGCAAACGTCTCCTGTTCCTTGCGCCGCCACTGTCGCGCCTCTTCCGCATTGCCCTGCCGCTCGGCAATGCGAACGAGAAGGTTGTAGTTTTTCCACGGCTCTGCTGATAGGTCGAATGTCTCTATAATTTTTCGTGCACGATGAGCGTAGGTTTCCGAATCGTCTAAACGGTCTTGCGAGAGCAGAAGGTCAGCAAGATTACTGTACCATTGTGCTTGCAACAAGCTATCTTTGCCACCGGTCTGTTCGATTAACTCAATCGCCCGCCGATACCAGCGTTCGGCCTCAGTCAGGCGGCCTGCGCCTTCCGCGACGATGGCGAGTTGGTTGGTGGTGCGGGCCGCGCCTGCCAAGTCGCTCAACCGCTCCTTGATACTCAAACTCTCTTTGTAGCACCGCTCGGCCTCGTCCCAGTCGCGGCCCTCTTGCGCCACCCTACCCAATTGGTGCAAGTAGATGGCTTCATGTTGTGCTTCCCCCATCCGGCGGAAGGTTTCCAGCGCTTCGGCGTAGCGTTTGCGGGCTTCGAGCAAGTTGTTCTGAGCCAGTGCCAGCGTGCCGAGTTGGCTGAGAACTACAGCAACTTGGCGAGCATCATCAACCTCTTTCGCCAATTTCAAGCCTGCTTCATGTTCTTGCTCCGCCGCGGCATACTGCCCCAAGTCCGTCAACACATCGGCCAGATCGGTGTGATACGCGCCCATCTGCCGCCGCACGTCTTTATCTTGCTCCAGCGCTTCGGCGGCCTTGAACGCGGCACGGTAATAATCAGCGGCGGCCGTCGGCTTGCCCTGAGCGCGCAGACAGCGGCCCAACTGATGCAGGGTCAGTGTTCGATCATATCCCGCTTCATACTCCGCCCCGGCCTCCAGCCGCGCTAGCAATGCGCGAAAGACCCCCTCGGCCTCCCTCGCCCGGCCCTGCTGTAGCAACACCTCGCCCCGCTGGCTCTCCAGCAAAAACTCGGCCTTCGTCAGTTTCCCTTGTTGGGATTGGGATTTTGGGATTTGGGATTTTGCTACCAGCGCATTCACCTCATCCCTCTCCCGCCACCGGCCAAAGTAATCCAGAAAGCGGTTGATGCGCTCGGCAAAGTCTACAGCTTCGTCCAGCGCGCCCGCCTCAATTGCCAACCGCTGGGCGCGGCGCAGGTTGGGCAATTCGCGGGCGGCCAGGGCGCGGGCCTGGAGGGGGGCCTTGGAGTCGGTTTGGTAGAGGAAGTCCGCGAAGGCGTAGTAGGCTTGCCAGTACCGCGTCTGGCTGATAGCCGATGGCCGATGGCCGATAGCTGACAGCGTATGGCCGGAATCGCCGGCAGAAATGAGTTTGCGAAGATACGGCACGAGCGTAGGGTGAAAGTGGATGTAGGGGACTGCCACGCCGGGGATGTCTTCGAGGCGGATGAGGGCGGCGCGGGCCAGTTCGGGTTTGAGTTTGGCCCACAGGCTTTCGTCAATTTCAGTGATCTCCAATAGCGCTTCTTCATACGCTCCGCCCTGAAAGACGGCCAGGCGCGGGAGGATGGCTTGCGCTTCCGCGCCCAGGCGGCGCAGGGAGAAGCGCAAACTCACTTCCAGCGATTGGTCCCGCCGCTTGCCCTCGCCCTGGGTGAAGCCGGGCAGGAGTTCGTCAAATTCGGCGATCAGCGTTTCGACGTTCGGCGTTTCGTGAAGGTGCGGCAGGACGAGTTGGATGGAGAGCGGATGCCCGCCCAAAAAGTCGAGCAGGCGGCTCAAGCTCTCGCGCGGCGGGCGGGGCAGACCCCGGTCTTCGAGGATCGTCGCCGCCAGTTCCAGCGCGTCCAACCCCTCCAGCCCGCCCAGCGGCAGGTGGGCGCAGAGACGGCTCGGTTCGTAAGCAGAGTGCGGCAGTGACGTGTCGCGGGTGGTGATCAACAACCGCGATCCATTCACCCCCACACCCCCGTTCCCCCACACTCCCGCCCACTTTGCGCCGGCGTCGAGTAACGCTTTCAAAGCCTCGGCAGGCAGTGGCACGTCGCCCTCTCGTAGGACCGACTCGAAGTTGTCCCACACGATCAGCGTCGGGGTCTCGGCCAGCGAGTCGGCGATGGCCTGTACCGGGTCGCCTTCGTGAATGGCGAAGTTCTCGCTCACCAGCGCACTGCCCAACTCGGCCAAGGCCACCTCCAGCCCCGCGCCGCCCTCGAACGACACGAAAGCCGCCCGCTTGAACAACCCGTTGCGCGTGAGCCAGCGCGCGGCGTGAGTCGCCAGCGCCGTCTTGCCCTGCCCGCCAAAGCCGTGCAGGACGACAACGTGATGCTCGGCAAAGGCCCGCTCCAGCGTCAGCAGTTCGCGGGCGCGGCCCTTAAAGCCGTGCGGCGGTTCAGGCGGGAAGCCGGCCCTCACCCTCCTGCCCCCTCTCCCGAGCGGCGCGAAGCGTGCACCGCTCAGGCGAGGGGGAGCCTCGAGAGCGGCGGGGCGAGGCGGGAATGGCACGATCTCGCTCTGTTGTTGATAGAGCGCGGGCAGGAACCAGTCTTGCAGGTGAATGATCTCTTCGCCTTTGTCGAGGCGGTAGAGGGTAAAGCGCTTGGTATCGGCGAACAGTTTACGGCGGGCGGCGTCGAGGGCGGCGGTGACGCTCTGGCCTTTGGCCAGCGCCCCGTAAAAGTGGCCGGTCAGCTTTTGCGCGGTGACAACAAGAACGCTGTAATTCATGGCCACCACGCCGCCCACCCCGGACTCGATCAGCCGGGCGGCGACGCTGGCGAAGGGGTTGCGGTCGTCGGGTTGCGCGCTCTGGCAGGCATTCAGCACCATCAGCGGAATGCCGCTCTCGTTGAGCAGAGTCCCCAATTGCTCGGCATCCACCCGATGCTCGTTGTGCTTGTCGTCCTCGAACAGCAAAAAGCCCAGCCCGATCCCCGGATCGTACACGCCATGCCCGTCGAAGTGGACGATGTGGACGGGCGGCTGGCCGGGATCGCGCAACCGCTCGTCGAGCGCGGTGAGGGTGGGCGGACGCAAGAATTCCACTTCGACCTGATCCTCAATCTCGCTCAAGGCGTCGAGCAGGGGCGCGGCGATGGAGCGCGGGTCAATAAACCCGGCCCCCTCGGGGCGGCACGTCACCATCAGGATTCGCACCGGCAGTTCGAATTGGCGTATCGGAGTTTGGCGCTTGGTGTGCATCCGGCGGCGGATACTGGCCATTGGCCGTTTGCTGAACAGGTAGCCGCCCTGGTCGGCCAGCAATTCCCACGGCAGGCGCAGGATGCGCGGCTCGGTTGTGTCTATGGTAAGAATGGAGGCGCGGGAGTTTGTGGCGCGTTCTCCGTCGAAACGCTCGAAGAGGCGCATGGCATCTGCCGACTGCTGGAAAATCGCATCGAACAGCGCCCGGCCCCATTTGGGCAAGTCCGCCTCAATCTCTTGCGCCCGGTCGTAGTCCGGCCCGCTCGGCCAGAACCAATACTGCTCCAAGTACCAGCGCAGGTCGGTCAGGGCCTTGTCGGCGAGAGGATTGGCGAAGTGGAACGATTCGGTCTCGGCTTCCTCGTAGTGAACGCTGACCGGCACGGGGGCGTCGAAGGGCAGAGATGGATCAACTTTAGCAAAGCGCAGGCGCAGTTCGGATGTGTTGGACATGAGGCCTCTCTCTGGCTTGTTTGAGCCATTGTAGCACCCGCTTGCTCAAAGGTAACTGGGAGAGAGGTTGGGAAAACGAGAATTTTTAACTGCCCAGTTGTTATAGAAGGTGACTGTCAGGGGGCGGCGGGTGCGCTGAATTTTCGCGACATACACGCCCCCTGACAGTCACCTAAGGACCGCAAACGGAAAAACGGATGGCGACGACGCGCATCCGTTTTTCCGATTGGACATCCGTTGAAAGAGGTCAGCGTTAACGGTTATGGCGTCGGGGTAGCCGCCAGGGTGGGGGTGGCGGCGGCATCGGGGCCAGTTCCTCCGCCGTCGGCAATCTGGCAAATGTTCTCGTTCTCTTGCATGATGCTGACCACGATAGGATCGTCGGAGAACTGGGCCAGGATTTGTTGAAAGAGCGGGCGGGCGCGGTTGCAGTAGGGCGCGTCGGGCGGCACGGCCAGGGCGGCCAGCACCGAGCTGTAGGTGTAATAGGTTTCGAGCGACGTTTTCTCCAGCGCCAGCCCTTCCACCTGAACTTCGGGCTTGTCGCTCTCGGGGCAACCCTTCTCCACAAACGAACAGCCCAACTTAACCACGTCGGTGTTCACCCGGATCACGTCGCCATCCCGCCAGGTGCAACCGTCCACCGCGCACCCAAGTTCCAAAATGGCGCTCTCGTAATTCAGCGACCTGAAGTACACCAGCCCCAACTGGCCGTGAATGGCCGCGTTGGCCGGATCAATCTCCAACGCCGACTCAAGGTACTGCGACGAGCGGCCATACTCGCCTGTTTGGAAATAGGTGCGGCTGATCGAGAGGTAGGGGCCGATGTCGTCCGGGTTGATGGCGCTGGCCCGCTGGAAATACTGAACGGCGAGATCATATTCAAAGATAGCCCGATAGTTGACGCCAATTTGCATGTATAAGAACGGCAGGTAAGGGTTGATTTGGACCGCCGATTTATAAGCTTCGATGGCCTCTTCGTAGTTGCTGGTGCTTTCGAGATAGTAGCCATAGACCCGGTAGGCATCCATGCTGTTCGGGTCAAGCCGGAGCGCCTCTCTGGCCTCGTCCCGCGCCTGGGCGTATCGTTGCAGGTCGGTGAGGATTTCGGCGTAGTAGGCGTGGGCCAGGGCGTTGTTCGGATCAAGTTGGATGGCGCGCACGGCGGCGTCGCTGGCGGCTTCGTACTCGCCGGTCCAGTCTAATGCCAAGGAAAGCACGGCATGAGTCGCACTGTTTTCGGGAGCAAGCAGGCGGGCCTCCTCGGCGGTCTTCACCGCCTCTTCCGGTTGACCGGCATACACCTGAATCCGGGCCAAACGAATCCAGTACTCCACTCGCGTCGCATCAAGCTCGATAGCACTCTGATAGGCCTCAATGGCTTTCTCCAACTGCCCGGCGGAGAACTGGGTTTCGGCCTCTTCACTGTATGAAACCGGGTTGCGGGTGGCGGTGGGGGTGGCGACAAAGAGCGGTTGAACCTCTTCGGCCCGCACCAGATTCAGCAGGTACAAACCGGCGATGATCAGGATGAGATACAGCGCCATCCGGTTCGGGTTATTCCGCCGCACCTTGCGCAGGTTGAAACTGCCACGACTCAGGTACATGACAATGTACTAGACTTTATCGGAAATTGACCAAAAGACCTGTCAGGTCTCAATAAACTGTCTGGAATTTGCAGGTTCTGCACAAGACCTGACAGGTCTTGGCTTTATTCTCGATAGAGTCCACTGTACTCCTTCGTTACTTTATACCACAGTACCTCCCCAAAAGATTCGCCAATCTTTAATTCTCAAGCGATGTTCATACATTTCGCCGTCGAGTTGGACACACTTCCCTCAGGCCGTTATAATGCCCTCGCACAAATGTGAAACGACAAACGTGAAAAGCGATGGTCACGTTTGTCGTTTGATGTTTGTCGTTTGACGCTTGTCGTTTGGTATTGCGGAGTTTCATCTTGGACATCGATCCGAATCAAGACACGATCCCCAACCCGGCAGTGGCCACCCTGCCTTCACCGCCGCTGAGGCGGTTTTTGCGTTCCACACCCGGCGCGTTCCTCATCCTGGCGCTCTTCCTGGGAACGGTCATCACACTTTCTATCCTGGGCGGTTACCGCGCCGGCCTGGCCGAACGCGACCACACCGCCGCCACAGCGCTGGTGGAAGAACTTGAGCGGCAATACAATCTGGGCCTCGACGATATGGCCGCCGGCCAGTACACGCTCGCCATCCAGCGGTTTGAATACATCGTCGGCGTTGACCCCAACTATCTAGACGCCGCCGCCAGGCTGGCCGAAGCCCGGGCCGCCCTGAACATCACCCCGCCGGCCACCGTCACCGCGCCCGGCAACGTTACGCCGACCCCGCCTGGCGCTACCCCCGGCTTGCAAACCGCCCCAACCCTCTACGCCGAAGCCAAAGCCGCCTTCGACGCGGGCGACTGGGACGCGGCCATCCAAAAGCTCAAGGCAACGCAGGCCGCCGACCCCGGTTACGAGGACGCCTCGGTTCACGGTATGCTCTTCAGCGCCTACCGCAACCGGGGCATCGAGTCGATCAACGCCGGGGTGATGGAACTGGGCCTGACCGATCTCGATCAGGCATCCAAGCTCGGCCCGCTTGACGCGGAGGCCCGGCAATACCAGAATTGGGCGGCCATCTACATCTCCGGCGTCTCGTACTGGGGCCTCAACTGGCCGCAGACCGTCGAGACCTTTCAACTGCTCTACACGCTTGCGCCCTACTTCCGTGATACGATCACCCGCCTGCACGACGCCCACATCGGCTACGCCAGGTTTTTAGAGGCCGGCGGCGACCCGTGCGGCGCGGCTCTGGAGTACACGGCGGCGCTCGAAATCAATTTCGATCAACCGACTGAAGACAGGCGGGCCGCCGCTCAACTTGTCTGCGACACGGGGACGCCGACTCCCGACCCGACCCTGTTCACGCCCACCCCCGATGGAACCCTTACCCCGTTTCCGACAATTGACGAGTCGGCTACAGCGACGGCGACTGCAACAGAGACGGCGACCCCGTGAGGCAATGGCCGTCTCAAGTATCGTCGGATAGCTCCATAAAAAGTTACGGATAAGAATGTCGAAATCAAAATCCTTCTACCTCCTCAGCCTGGGCTGTTCCAAAAATACAGTGGACTCCGAGAGCATGGCCCAACTGCTGGGCGGCGCGGGCTACAAAGGCGTGGCCGACCCCGGCAAGGCCGGTGTACTCATCGTCAACACCTGCGGTTTCATCGGCCCGGCCAAAGAAGAGTCGGTGAACGCCTTGCGCGAACTAGCCGAGCGCAAGAAGCCCGGCCAACTGCTCATCGCCGCCGGCTGTCTCTCGCAACGCTACGGCGCCGAGCTGACCAAACAAGTGCCGGGGCTGGACGGCATCATCGGCACCCGGCGCTGGATGGATATTGTTGACCTGGTTCGACGACTGCGCGCCACGCCGCACCCCGTGCCGATCTACCATCTGCCGGATGCGCCCGTCGTCGGCTCGGACGAAAAGGGCGCAGTGCGGGCCGCCATTCAGGGGGCAAGCGCCTACTTGAAAATCGCCGACGGTTGCCGCAGGCCGTGCGCCTTTTGCGCCATCCCGCTCATCAAAGGCACAGCAGTGAGCAGGCCAATTGAGAACATCGTTGCCGAAGCTAAACAGCTTGAGGCAATGGGCCTGAAAGAGTTGATTTTGATCGCCCAGGATACGACCGATTGGGGCCACGATCTGGGCCTCAAAGACGGACTTTCGATTCTGCTGGAGCAGTTGGCCGAGTCCGCCCCCGGCCTCAAGTGGATTCGGATCATGTACGCCTTCCCCGGCTACGTCACCGACCGGCAGATCGAAACGATGGCCCGCCTGCCGCAAGTTCTGCACTATCTCGACATGCCCCTCCAGCACGGCCACCCGATGACTCTGCGCCGCATGCGCCGCCCGGCCAACATCGAGTGGGTACACAACACGATTGCCAAAATGCGGGCCGCCATGCCCGACCTGGCAATCCGCTCCACCTTCATCGTCGGCTACCCCGGCGAAACCGAGGAGGAATTCCAGGCTCTGCTCGACTTCACCGCCGAACTGCAATTCGACCGGGTCGGCGCGTTCACCTTCTCGTTTGAACCCGGCACAACCAGCGAACCGCTCGGCGACCCGATCCCGCCGGAAGTGAAAGAAGAGCGCAAGGCGCGGCTGATGGAACAGCAACAGCACATCTCGTTGAAGAAGAACCAGGCCTTCATCGGCAAGACGCTGGAGGTGTTGGTGGAAGGCAGGGGCGACGGCCTCAGCCTGGGCCGCTCGTACCGCGACGCGCCGGAGATTGACGGCATGGTGCTTGTGGAGGGCGACCTGCCGCTAGGCGAGATCGTGCCGGTGCGCGTCACCGGCGCGATGGCTTACGATTTGGTGGGAACGGTGGACACAAATCCGGCGAGGGTGGTGAGCCAGCCGATTGCGTTGGCCGCTTAAAAGCAACTTCCCGAAGGTTTGCAAACCTTCGGGAAGTTTTTTGTTTACGGCATCAACACCAAATGCCCCTTGCTCGCCGCTTCCACCGTTGCCCGATCCCACAACATCGGGTGATACTGGATCAGCCGCCACGAGTCGATCATGTCGTCGTAGTGCGAGTTGAAGGCGTGGCCGGATTGGCCGGTGGTGTGCATCGTCAGCGAGTTGCCGAAGTTGGAGAGGTCAACGATCATCCGCATGGATGGCACGCTGGAGACCTCAAACGTCCTGGCCTGCCGCCGGGTGTCGGACGGCTTGGAGATGCGCCAGCCGGTGGCGTTGACGGCATCCGTGCCGCCGGAAGTTGCGACCGGGCCACGATTGAAGATCGACTCGACGAGCGAGATGCCGGAGCGGCCCAGGGTGGCGTTGCGGAAGGTGGCGGCGTGCAGTTTGCCCCAGGCCCAACCGGCAATGTCGGCTCCCATTCGAGATTCGGCTTCAACGTAGGCTTCGGCAAAGGCCAGGCGCAAAATATCGTCCCGCGTCTCCACCTCGGGCGTGGTCACGTTATCCCACCAGCGGTTGTCAGGCCGGTCAAGCAGATTGCGCACTGCCACCATCGTCGTGTCGCCAGGGCCGGGCCACAAGTCTTCGGGCAATTCGTCATAGAACATGTCGGCGATCAGCCTCGCCCAGAAGAGGTTGTACAGCGCCGCCGGGCCGGAGTCCATGTGTTGTTGGAAATCCCACGACTTCAGGTAATCCAACCCTGATTGCAGTTTCGCATCTTCTAGCGAAAGCGGGGCCAGGTAAGGCATGATCTCCTGCGCCGAGATGTTCAAATCGTCGCCGTGAATCGCTTGAATATCGGCGACGGTGATTGGCGCGCCGGCTTTGGCTTCGATCATGTCCACGATGCGCTGGGCGCGATAGCCGTGATCCCATTCGAGCGAGATGAGATACGGATAGTCGGGGCCGACGACGGCGTTGTTGGCCGTGGCAATGTAGCCCTGCGGCGGGTTGAACGAGTACGGCAGTTCGTCGAATGGGATGAAGCCCGTCCATTCGTGCTCGTCCGTCCAGCCGGGCACCGGCAGAAGGCCGTCGCCGCTGGCGCGGATCGGAATCTTGCCTGGCGCCTGATAGCCGATGTTGCCGTCCACGTCGGCATAAACGAAGTTCTGCGACGGCGCGTTCCAATCGCGCAAGGCCGCGCGGAACTCGTCGAAGTTTTGCGCCTTGTCAATCTTGAGGACGGATTGGAAGGTGAGCGACGGATCGAGGGCCGTCCAACGCAGGACAATCGCCGAGGGCGTGGGAAGCGACGTGCCTGCAAATTCCCCGCTCAGGCCGGCGGCAGTCTCGTCAATGTCGTTGATGATCGGCCCGTGACGGGTGAGGCGCGCGACGATGGCCAGGGTTGTAGTGCCGATCTCCTCGTTGTAAATGCCGAGATCGGCGCCCGGTTTCTCCGGGTCAGGATCGATCTTGCCTCTGACGGTGATCACTTCGGTGATCACCTGGGCGTCGGCCCACGCCCCGTTCACTTCGTATTGATTCGGATTCTCAGGGTTAAGCTTCTCGATGAACAGGTCTTGCACGTCCGGGCGGAGGTTGGTCATGCCCCAGGCGATGCGGTTGTTGTGGCCGAGGATGACGCCCGGCGCAGACGCAAACGAGAAGCCGGTCACGTCGTAAGGGCAAACGTCCGAGATCTTGCGGCAGTGCAGGCCGACTTCGTACCAGATACTTGGCATTTGGATGCCGAGATGCGGATCGTTGGCGAGATAGGGCTTGCCGGTGTCGGTGAGGCGGCCACTGATGGCCCAGTTGTTGGAGCCGACATTGCGGAAGCCGCCTCCCAACAACTCGCTCAGGCCGCGCGCGGTTGCCAGCGTCTGCGAAGCGTCAAAGCCGACTGCCGGGTTCGGCACGATGACGGGGCGATAGCCCGGATAAAGCGGCTTGAGTTCGAGCATCCTGTCCACGCCCACCTGTTGAATGAGCAAAGCCCGCTCCAACTCCGAGTTCATATTACCGCCCAAATCCCAGGCCATCGCTTTGGCCCAGGTCAGGGTGTTGATGATCGTCCACGGTTCGGGCTTGATGCTGACGCCCTGCGCGCCGAGCAGGGTAAATTCAAGGCCGAGGTTGTCGTGGGTGTTTAGATAGGCATTCACGCCGTCGGCGTAAGACTGGAGAGCGAAGCGTGTCTCTTCGTCCATCAGCTTTTCTTCCTCGGCGGCAACCCGCGCCCAGCCCAGGGTGCGGGTGAAGCGGTCGGTCTCCAGCGTGGCGTCGCCGAACACTTCCGAGAGGCGGCCTGATCCGATCCGCCGCCAGAATTCCATCTGCCAGAATCGATCCTGGGCGTGAATGTACCCCTGCGCGAAGAGCAGATCGTGAGTCGACTCGGCGTAAATGTGGGGCACGCCCCACTCGTCGCGGTACACGTCCACCTGATTTTGCGGGCCGGTGACTTGAAGCGTGCCTGCCGTCTGCGGCATGGGCGAGCGGACGACGTAGCCGATGCCGCCGCCGGCGGCCAAAACGACCACCACCAGCGCCGTAGAAACCACTTTCAAAGCGCGAACAAATGTCTTCATTGTTTTCTCCTCCTGGGCGAATTGTGGCATGAAGAGATACGAGAGTCAACCAAAGTATAATGAACGCCGATCCCCATGTTGCCTCGGCTGAAACAACTCTGGCGCTATGTCGCCATTGGCGCAGTTGTGATTGCGCTCCTCTATTCGTCCACGCTGATGCTGACTGTGAGCGGCGGCGACAGCGACTTTGTGGTGGACACCGGCGAGTTTCAGGTGGCGCTGGCCGAGTGGGGAACCGCCCATCACACCGGCTACCCGCTGTATATGCTTCTGGGTTCGCCGTTTGTGACCCTGTTGCGGCTGGTGGGCATTCCGCCTGCGGCGGGAGCGTCAATCTATTCACTGCTCTGGGCGGTGATTGCCGTTGGCGGCGCAATCGTCATTGCCCTTCGCCTCACCGGCCAACCCTGGCTGGCTCTCGGTTGCGCCGTCGTTTTTGGCCTCAGCCAGGCCATGTGGATTCATGCCTCGATCCCCGAAGTGTACAGCCTGAGCATGGCGATCCTGGTCGCAATTCTTGGCCTCACCTTCTCATTGCTCAACGCCGAAACCTGGGATGAGCGACTGGGGTGGTGGCTGGCGCTGGCTGGCGGCGTGGGCGTGGCGCATCACCGGCTCATTGCCGTTGCCTTGCCTATCATTGGCCTCGCGCTCTTACCCAAACTCGTTCGCAATTCAAACTGGCGTCTCACGGCGCGCTGGCTGTTGATCGCCGTCGCCTGCTTTGCCCTCGGTTTCCTGCCGTACCTTGACATGCCTCTGCGCGCCTGGCGCGGCGCAAGCTGGATGTACGGCCGGCCCGGAACGTGGGACGGCTTCTGGTACATCTTCTTTGGCACTGAAGTGAAGGACTGGCAGAAACCTGTCTTTGAGGCCGGCGTGATCCTGATCAACTTGCGCGACATCGCCAAAGTGCTTGCGAATGAACTGACCTGGCCGGGGTTGGCCGCCTGCCTGGTGGGGAGCGTTGTCGCCGCCTCAACCCGCCTCACTCGCCGCCCTGCCCTCCTCTTGCTTGGCATGGCCTTTGCCTACGTTCTCTTTTCTGCCCTCACTCGCAAGGCCGTTTTGCTCCAGGCCAATCTCATGCTCGTTGTATTCTGCCTCATGCTCTGTCTTGGGCTGGGCCTCAAAGTCATCAGCAAACTTTCTGCGCTGATCCATCCTGTGGCGCTGGCGGCGCTCTTGCTCTGGGCCTCAATCCTCTTTGTTCTGCACCGGCCCGTTGTTCTGGCGCTCAGCCGCAACTCGGACGGCGTGAATTATGTTGCGCGATTCGAGAAGCTAGATGGGCCGACCGAGGCCGTCGTCATGTCGCCCTGGGGCTGGCGCTACTTTGCCCTTTCTTACGCCCAACGCGTTGAAGGCAAATTCTCGCAATGGAACATCGTTGACCATCGCGCCGATTTCGCCGCCCTCACTCGCGGCGGCGACGCCGTATTTACCGCCGCCGACACTTTCTACATCTTCACCGCCGATGATTTCTGGAAGCCCCGGCTCGGCGGCGCGCATCTTTCGTCTGCCGGGCCAGGCCTGGTTGAGATCAGGCGCGAGTTTCGGGCGTACTCCCCGAACTCGCCACTCATCGAGTTTGGCGACGGAATTGCGCTGGCCGCTGTGGCCGTGTCGCCTCCAGATTCAAAAGGCAATGTCAATGTCGCGGTCTGGTGGGCGGCGACGGCCAAACCGGCCCACGACTACAGCACCTTCGTCCACGTCAGCGACGCCGATTCCATTTCTTCGTCTGATGACGTGATCGCCCAAGACGATCAGATTGCGCCAGTTTACGCCTGGTATGCCACAAGCAAGTGGTCGCCGGGCGAGCTTGTGCGAGAGGATCATGCCCTCACCCTCCCGCCCGACCGCCCGGCCAGGCTAATTGTTATTGGGATGTACCGGCGCCATGAGGCCGGGAACTTCGTCAACCTGGGTACTGTGAATTTGAGAAACGATAATGGCGCTTGGGTGATAAGATAACGCCATGCGCTCCCGTTACACGCTGTTCGCCGGGCTGGCTTATCTGGCTCTCACCGTTGTTATCACCTATCCGGTAGCGTTTCAACTTACCACGCGCATTGCCGGCCTTCCGGGCAACGACTCTCTCGAGTTTGTGTGGTCGACCTGGTGGTTCAAACATGCTTTGTTCGATCTGCGCGCCAACCCTCTTAACATCTCGGTGCTGAACTATCCCAACGGCATCTATTTTCCCCTCCTCCCGGCCATGTCACAGTCGTTTTTGCTGCCGCTGCCGCTAGCCGCGTTCATTTCGCCTGTCTTCGCTTTCAACGTCGCCTACCTCACCTCTTTCCCGCTATGTGGGCTGACAGGCTACTGGTTGTGCGCCGAACTGAGCGGCGACCGCCGCGCCGGATTCGTCGGCGGGCTGATCTGGGCATTCTTCCCGAACAAGATGGGACATGCGCTCGCCGGTCATCTCTTTCAACTCGTCGTCTTCACTCTGCCGTTGGCCGCGCTGTTTCTGCTTCGCCTTTTTCGCCAGCCCTCGACACGCACGGCTGTATACGCCGGGCTGGCGATTGCCCTCGCCGCAACCATCCACCCGATCAACGTCGCCTACTTTATAGCGCCAACGCTAATCGTGATTGTGAGCGCGGAAATCAGGCTTCCCGCCCTCTTCAGGGGGAGGCGGGGCAAAGCGCCGGACAAGGGTGAAAATCGTTTGCCTCTCAAAACCCTCTCCCTCGCCGCCGTCATCGCTGGCGCGCTGACCGCCCTTTTCTTCATCCCGGTCTTCCTCGACGCCGCGCGCGGCCAACTGGGCTCCCTCGTCGAACGCGGCGTCGTCGGCTTCTCAATGGATCTGCTCACGTTCGTATTGCCCGCGCCCGATCATCCGTTCCTCGGCGGAACCTCGCTGAGTGAACTCGCCCACCGCGTTGACCCCTTTCCATTTGAAACCATCGGCTACCTTGGCCTCATCCCGCTGGCCCTGACTCTCATGGCCTTGCGCTGGCGTTGGCGCGAAAACCGCCGCTGGCTTGTCCTCGGCCTGCTCACGGCCATTCTCTCTCTCGGCCCGGTGCTGCAAATCGGGCGCGAGATCGTCCGCATCACGGTGGAAATTGATCGCTTCCCAATCCTCATGCCCTACGCCTTCGTTGGGCAACTGCCATTCTTCCAATGGAGCCGAACTCCCGCGCGGCTGAACGAAACGACGATGTTTGCGATGGCGGTGCTGGCTTCATCGGGGATGGCCGCCCTGCTCACCCAACTCAAAAATCAAAAGATGGGCCGGGCGATCTGGCTCATCGCCTGCACCCTCATTCCTGTCGAATACATCGTGCGCTGGCCGATGCCCACCTCTCCCGTCCCCGCCACCGCCGCCCTGGCCGACCTCGCCGACGACTCGTCGTTCGAGGCCGTCATGAACTTCCCGGTGCCGGAAAACACCATCAACCTCTACGGCCTTCTCCAGCAAACCTATCACCGGCATCCTATGATCGGCGGGCGCGTGTACCGCGACCAACCCGGCGCGCTCGTCATCCAGAATTTCCTCAGTGGAGTTCTTACCGCCACAGGCGGCGACGACATCGCTCCCGGCCCCACCGATGCCCAACGGGCTGCCGCTTTTGCCTACTTCGACGTAGGCCGCATCATCTATCAACCCGAAGGCGACCACGATGGCTCAGCCCGCGCCGCCGTCGAGTCGTTGTTTGGCTCACCCGTCGTCTCTGACGAGCTTGTATCCATTTACACGCTTCCCAACAATCAATTGCCCATCGCCGATCCCTTATTCGTCTTCGGCTCAAACTGGTACGCTCCCGAACTATGGCAGGAACCAACTCGCTGGTTCAAAGGCATTGCCACTGTCTATGCTTTCAGCGGCGCCGACACCACCGGCGCGCTGGCGTTCACCGCTATTCCCGGCGAGGGCCTGCGCCGCTTGATCATCAAAGTCAACGGCGCCGAGGTCGTCAGGTTCGGCGTCGGCGATTGGGCCAAATACGTCACTCCCGAAGTTCACTTCAACAAAGGGTTGAACTATATCGAGTTCTTTGACGAGGATGGCAGTTGGCGATTTGTCGGCGACCCGCGTTGCCAGGGTGGGTCGGCAGTAGCGGGGCCGTTCCCCGTGTCCGTTCCATGCGACGCCGCCGACCGCGAGTCGCGCGAGCTCAGCCTCGCCATTCAACATCTCCGTTTCGTCCCCGAACCGGCGCAGTACTCAGCCCGAACTACCTACGGCGACACGCTCGAACTGCTCGACGCCAGTGCGCCCACGCTAGCCCGCACTGGCGACCCGCTCGTCGTCCACTTCGCCTGGCGAGCCACCGAACAGATGACGCAAGAGTACACAATGTTCCTTCATCTGCTCGACGCTAACAAAACATTGATCGCTGGCAACGACAGCCCACCGGCCCATGGCAACTTCCCCACCATCCTTTGGCAAAGTGGGCAGATCGTGAAGTACAACGTCCCCCTTGTGATCCCGCCCAACACGCCTCCCGGTCTTTACACCCTCAGTGTTGGTTGGTACGTGTGGCCCTCGCTCGAGCACCTGCTATTGCCCGACAGCGCGGCAGACTTCACCATCGGCGTCATTCAAATAGCCCCATAGCGCCGCGTCCAAAACCCACGTCGAACAAATCAAAAGCGCCTGAAAACAAGCACTTTTGGGATATATTATGACCACTCGCGCTTTGGCACTAAATGAGGCAGTGAAGTATAATTAGCCGTATAGCATTGATTGAGCAATGAATGACGAATGACCGATGACGAATGACCAACATTTCGTCTTTCGTCCTTCGTCATTCGTCTTTTATCGACATGGAAATCGGCAACGTACAAACTATAGACATCGAACAACAAATGCGGAGCGCCTACCTCGATTACGCCATGAGCGTGATCGTGGCCCGCGCCCTGCCCGACGCCCGCGACGGCCTCAAGCCGGTGCAGAGACGCATTCTCTATGCCATGCACGACATGGGCATGCGCTCCAACGCCGCTTACAAAAAGTCGGCCCGCATCGTCGGCGAAGTGCTGGGCAAATATCACCCGCACGGCGATGCCGCCGTTTATGACGCGATGGCCCGCATGGCCCAGGACTTCTCGGTTCGTTACATGCTGGTGGACGGCCAGGGCAACTTCGGCTCGGTGGACGGCGACGCCCCGGCGGCCATGCGCTACACCGAAGCCCGCCTGGCCAAGATCGCCGAGGAACTGCTGGCCGACATTGATAAAGAAACCGTCAACTACGTAGACAACTTCGACGGCACATTGCAAGAGCCGGAAGTTCTGCCCGGCAAGCTTCCCAACTTGCTCCTCAACGGCGCGTCCGGCATCGCCGTCGGCATGGCCACCAACATCCCGCCGCACAACCTCAACGAACTTGCTTCGGCCATTGCCTATCTCATTGATCGCGATGACATCGTCAGCGCCGTCAAACACGACGCGAACGCCAGGGCAACTCTGGTTAAACAATTTGGACTGACCGACGAACAAGCGGCGGAGATCACAAAACTGCTTCGCGAGCAACAAACGAGCAACGGAATCAAGGTTGAACCGCCGGCGGCGGTGGAAACGGAAGTGGCCGGGGAACCGGAGCCGGATGCAGAGACAGAAGCTGACTCAGAAGGCGAAGCCACCGTGGAAGAGTTGATGGTCTTCGTCAAAGGCCCCGACTTCCCCACCGGCGGCGTCATCGTAGGCCGCGAGGGCATCATCTCGGCTTACGGCACGGGCAAAGGCCGCATCGTCGTGCGCGGCTTCGCCCAAATCGAAGAAATGTCGGGCGGGCGGGCGCGCATCAACATCACCGAGATTCCGTACCAGATCAACAAGACCAGCCTCATCGAGCGTATCGCCGAACTGGTGCGCGAAGATAAGCTGGACATGATCTCCGACCTGCGCGACGAGTCCGACCAGCGCGGCATGAGCATCATCATCGAGCTCAAGCGCGGCGCGCAACCCAGGAAAGTGCTCAACCAGCTTTACAAGTACACCGCCCTGCAAAGCACCTTCGGCGCGCAAATGCTGGCCCTGGCGCCCAACGACGCCGGGCGGCTGGAGCCGCGCCTGTTCTCCCTGCGCCGTGCTCTGCAAATCTACGTCGAACACCGGCGCATCGTCATCGTCCGCCGATCTGAATACGAACTGGCGAAGGCCCGCGCCCGGGCCCACATTTTGGAAGGCCTGCTCATCGCCGTCGCCAACATTGACGCGGTGGTCAAACTGATCCGCGAAGCCAAAGACGCCGAGGCGGCCAAGATTGGCTTGATGGAAAAGTTCAAGCTGACCGAAGTGCAGGCCGTCGCCATCCTCGACCTGCAACTGCGCCGCCTGGCCGCCCTCGAACGGCTGAAGATTGAAGAAGAATACAAACAGGTTCAAGAACAGATCGCCTATCTCGAAGACCTGCTGGCTCACCCGAAGAAAATCTTCAAACTCATCAAAGAAGATGTGCTGGGCCTGGCCGGAACTTACGGCGACAATCGCCGCACTCGCATCGCCCTCGACGCCAAGGAAGAATTGCGCATCGAAGACATGGTGGCCGACGAGGCGGTGTTGATCTCGATCACCGCCAAAGGTTACATCAAGCGCGTGCCGGCCAAAGCGTACCGGGCGCAGGGGCGCGGCGGCAAGGGCGTGATCGGCCAGGACTTGAAAGACGAAGACGTGGTGGAGTTCCTCTTCCCGGCCCGCACCCTCGACACCATCCTCTTTTTCTCGGACAAAGGCAAGGTGTATTCCGAAAAGACGTACCAAATCCCCGAAGGCGACCGCACCAGCCGGGGCACGTCGCTGGCCAACGTGCTGGCGCTCGAAGCCGGTGAGAAGGTCACCGCCGCCGTGCCCGTCCACGATTTTGGCGCGGCAGATTATTGCACGATGGTGACGCGCAACGGCAAGATCAAGCGTGTCATCCTCAACGAGTTCGCCGCCGTGCGCCCCAGCGGCCTGATCGCCATCAATCTGGAAGACGGCGACCAACTGGGCTGGGCGCGGCTCACGCTCGACAAGCAGGACATCATCATCATCACCGAGGAAGGCCAGGCCCTGCGCTTCAAGTCGGACTCAGTGCGACCGATGGGCCGCAACGCGGCGGGCGTGAACGCCATGCGCCTGGCCGACGGCGACTTCATCACCTCGATGGAAGTGGTGGATGACGACGCCGAATTGCTCGTGGTCACCGCCAACGGTTATGGGAAGCGGACGCCGCTCACCGAATATTCGGCCAAAGGCCGGGCCACCGGCGGGATGATGACCATTGCCCAGAAGAGTCTCGATACCATTGGCCGCATCGTCAGCGCCCGCGCCGTGCGGCCCGAAGATGAACTGACCATCATCACCACCGCCGGGCAGGCCCTGCGCCTGCGCGTCTCCGACGTGCGCCAGGCTGGCCGCGCCACGATGGGCACGCGGCTGATCAACTTGAACGAGGGCGACACGGTGGCCTCGGTGGCCCGCCTCGCCGCCGCCGATCTCAAGCTCTCTATGCCTGAAGCGGATGAGAAGGCGAATGGGAAAGAGGTTGAGGTGGAACAGGTGATAGAAGATACGATAGCTGAAGAAACGGTGGGGAACTAAAGGAACTTGGGGGAACTTGAGCGAGTGACACCATGAAAATCCAACGCCTATTTTTCCGAAATGTTCGCAACATCAAGGAACTCGACCTTGACTTCCGCGATCCTGTTACGGGCAAGCCAATGTCGCGCATCGTGCTGGCCGGGGCGAATGGGAGCGGGAAGACGACGATATTGGAGTGCATCTTTGGATTGATGGCGGCAGCAGAAAGATATGGGAAGCAGGAGATTAACCGTTATAGCGAACTACAAGATGTTGAAATCGCACTTCCCGTTTCGGCTCAGTTGCAACTGCTTTTCGATCTGGAATTCATTGGCGCCCCGCCCGTCACACTTTCTGTTGGCTATGGAGAACAAGGGTCTATCATAAGTGAAACTTCTGTAGCAGAGGAAGCGTCGGTTGGTGGCCTACTACCTCCTGGCAGTATTACATTTTCCCAACCAATACCACTGACGTCTCTATTCGTTCGCCTCGCTGAATTTATTCAACATGCGCGCGAGAAAGGAGAGAGCGCGTTTGGTTCCGTTTTATATTTCCCACACTACCGCTATTTGCCGTCCGTGCCAGAGGGCGAACTCCGTGTTGAGCCAAGAGAATACCAATGGGCTTATCGATACAGCGCCAACGATGAATGGAAAGGCTCGACTGAAAGTTATCTATTTTCACTCAATTATCTCGACTTGGAAGACCGGGATCGGAAACTGCCGGCCAATCGTTACGGGCAAACAGTTGAGTTGGTCAACTCAGTTCTAGATGGAAAGAAAATTGCCAGAATCCAACGCGGGCGCGTGGTGGTGGAAACCGATAAAGGTGAAGCGCACGGGCTGGATGATTTAAGCTCTGGAGAGAAGCAAATTGTCTTGTTGCTTGTCGAAATTCTGCGCCGCATTGTACCAGGCAGTGTCATCCTAATTGACGAGCCAGAAATCAGCCTGCACCCTGCGTGGCAACGCGGGCTTGTGGTCGCATTGGATAAAATCATCGAGCAGTATGATGCTCAAGTTATCATGGCAACGCACTCGCTAGAGGTTGCCACCATGGTTATGCCTCATGAAGTGATCAGCTTAAACGACTTAGGGATGCCATTGGGCAAGTGGGAGCCTGAAAAGGAAACTCTTGCATGACCCGATCGGCAGCGTTGGGATCGGCGCTGGAAGTTGCGCAGAATATCCGCAACGGTTTGACCTGCGCGATCTTGGTTGAAGGTGAAGAGCGCGGCAGTGACGCCCAGATGCTACAAACCATTTTGAAGCCGGTTGCCCAAAATGTCACTTTTCACGGGCGTGATGGCAGAGATAATTTGATAAAAGAGCTTCCTGATTTCGTGGCGATGTTGCCCACAGGGAAAGTGGCGGCAATTGTTGACCGTGATTTTACGGATGACGACGAAGTTGAGCGCACATATTCGCCTGATTATGCAGGCCATGTCTTTTACTAGCGAAGATATTGCATTGAAAACTACTTGCTTGAGCCTGAACTTGTCGCCAGTTGCGTGAAAATGACGCACTCCCTCAACCCAGAGAGTGCTCCACAATCCTTGATGACGGCGGAGGCTGTTGAAAAGTTTTTGCTTGATTGGTGCGAACAGTTTGCGCCACAGGTTGCCGGGAACTGGACAATTCATGACCTGTCCTTATCGAGGATCGCGTCCTCCCCCGCTGGCGCAAAGCCCGAAGTTTGGCGCAAGAATGACCTTCACCACCCTCCGCCCCGCCGGCCAGATGATGGCCTACCTGCCCGAAGTCAACGCCGATAAGCTGGCCGAACTGCTCGTGGCGTTTGCCAACAGCGGGAAGCCAGCACAGAAAGCTTGAGGAAACTATGGAAAAAGTTGTCATCGAAATCCCGGATGAATTGGTGGCCGAGTTCAAGCAGTATAAGGACATATTGCGGGAAGTCTTGATTTTGGGCCTGTTTCAACTGAAAGCCCAACAAGCGCTCACGCTTTATAGTCGTGGTGTAGTGTCACTGGCTCGCGCCGCCGAACTGGCGGGCCTTTCGAGGCAAGACATGATCCGCCAGGCGCGCGCGCTCGGCATTCAACCCCGTTGGTCTGATTCGATGGCGCAAACGGAACTGGCATGAAGGTCGTATCGAACGCGGGGCCGCTGATGGCCTTTGGCAAACTAGGGCTGGTTCATCTGCTCCATCAGCTTTATGGATCGGTTTTGGTTCCCTCGGCAGTTCACGACGAGGTGGTCGCGCGCGGATTAGAAGCAGGACAGCCTGATGCTTATGTTGTTCAGTTAGCAATAGCTCGCAATGAAATTACGGTTGTACCTGTTGATGAGGCGAGCCTTCCTGAAGCTGTACAAATGCTTCCTTTAGGCAAGGGCGAAAAGCAAACTATTTATCTTGGGTTGCAAGAAGGCGTTGATTGGACCCTGCTCGACGATTTACTTGCCAGAGAAGAAGCCCAACGGCTTGGGCTGAAGATCAAGGGTAGTGTAGGTGTAATTGTAGAATCCTACCGAAAAAACGTGTTGTCTCTGCAAGAAGTTGAGATTGCCTTCCAAGCTATTCTTGATAGAGATGATATCTGGATCAGCGATGCCCTGATCCGTCGAGTTTGGGACGAATTGCGGAAAGCGCGGTCATGACCCTCACCACCCTCCGCCCCGCCGGCCAGATGATGGCTTACCTGCCCGAAGTCAACGCCGACAAGCTGGCCGAACTGCTGGTGGCCTTCGCCAACAGCGACGGCGGCACGGTGGTAGAGGAGCAGTGAGAAACCAGACCGACCCGATAATGGTCGCTCGAACGTCACCCCCGGCGGCAAAGGCTAAAGCCGCAACCCGGAAACCTGCTCACAAGCAAGCCGCCAGAAAGCCGCGCCTGCCTCAACGCGCGCGCCAGGCGCTAGCCGACTTTCAACGTCGGGCGCTCGAACTGTTCCCCGGCGATATTCTACAAATCATCTTGTACGGCTCGTATGCGCGTGGCGAAGCCACGCCTGACTCAGACGTAGATGTGATGGTAGTGGTGAACTGGACGGATCCTAAAGGTGAGAGTGTTTATTATCATCCACGTTCCAACGACACACGAGTGAAAATCTTGGACGAGCTGGCTTTCGACCTTTCACTCCAATTCGGCTTTACTATCTCGGCCTATCCGATGACTGAGAAAGTGTTCAACACCGACAACCCGCTGGCTGGCGAAGCCAAGCGCGAAGGGCAAGTGCTGTGGCAACGGGAGGGATGGAAGATGGCAGACGAAGAAGAGGAACATCCAGCCAAACCGCGCGATCCGAAAACGTGGTTAGCAATGGCTGAAGACAAGTTGGGCAGAGCTCAAAAAGCCTTTCGAGCCGAGTTGTATGGCGAAACTGCTTCCATCGCTTATTATGCAATGTTCTACGCCGCGCGGGCGGCCCTGTTGAGCAAGGGCTTGTTTCTCGTCAAGCACAGAGCGGCGGCAGAGAAATTTGGCGAGCTATTTGTGAAAACCGGTCTGGTTGAAAAGAGTTTCAGCGACCGCCTGAAGAAAGCTAAGGAAGAACGAGAGAGAAGCGACTACGAACCGTTCGATCCTCTCTCGCGTGATGAAGCAGAGAAAGTTCTCTCAAATGCTGAAGCTTTCGTCGCCAAAATCAAAGAGTTGCTCGAAGCTAAAGACCAGTCATGACCCTCACGACCCTCCGCCCCGCCGGCCAGATGATGGCCTACCTGCCCGAAGTCAACGCCGACAAGCTGGCTGAACTGCTGGTCGCGTTCGCCAACAGCGACGGCGGCACGATCGTGGTCGGGGCCGACGAGGCGGGGAAACCGACCGGACGAGTCTTTTCGGAAGAGATCGAGGCCGTGCTTCGCTCTGCCGAGCGCATGTGCCGCCCCGTCATTCACACCGGCTGGGAGCACTCTGAGGGGCCGGGCGGCGTGATCTTCGCCATCAGCGTGGCCCGCAGTCCCGAACTGCACTCGCTTCACGATGGCCGGGTGATCATTCGCATGGGCGCGCAAAACCAGCCGTTGGGTGGCGAGGAAATCAAACATCTGGCCGCCACCAAGTCGGCGGGCGATTACGAGACCGAGTCTGCGCCCGGCGCAAAGCGGAACGACCTCGACGACGAAGTGATCGCCGAGTTCATCGAAAAGCGGCAGGCCCGCCAGCGTAAACCCGCCACCGGCGCGCCGGACGAGGTGTTGCAAGAAATCAGCGCATTAAACAGTGACGGCTCCCCCACCGTCAGCGGCCTGCTCCTCTTCGGCAAGAATCCGCAACAGTTTCTGCCGCAAAGCGGCATCATCTTCGTCAAATTCATCGGCATCGAGCCGCGCGGCGAGGACGGCCTGGCCGGTTATGGCCGCCGCGAGGAGATCACCGGGCCGCTGGCGCGCGTCATCGAGCGGGCGTGGCAGGTGGTTTACGAAGAAATGGCGATGGGCGCGGTGGTCAAAGGGCTGGAGCGGCAAGACATCACCGAGTATCCGCCGTTTGCGGTGCGCGAGGCGCTGGTGAACGCCGTCTGCCACCGCGATTACCGCCTGCGCGGGCGGCGCATCGAGATTCGCATGTTTGCCGATCGTATGGAAGTGATCAGCCCCGGCGGCCTGCCCGGCTTCATTACGGTTGATAATTTGGTGGAGGAGCACTTCTCGCGCAACCCGCGCCTGGTGTCCGGACTCTTCCAGTGGGGTTATATTGAAGAGCTGGGACTAGGCATTGACCGGATGATCGAAGAACTGGTTCAGGGAGGGCACCCGCCGCCTCGTTTCAAAGACCAGCCTCATTCGTTCACCGTGACTCTGTTCAACGCCAGAGAGCGCAAGGCCGTGCCGCAAGGCGGCTGGACGAAGAGCATGAACGAGCGCCAGGCCCGCGCCCTCACCTACATCCGCGAGCACGGAAGCATCACCAACCGCGAATATCGCGACCTGTGCCCGGATGTCAGCCCGGAGACTCTGCGCATTGACCTGGCTGACTTGGTGGACAGAGGCATTTTGTTGAAGATCGGAGCGAAGAAAGGGACGTATTACATTTTGAAGTAGGGAAACGAAGGAAATGCGGGAAATCATAGGAATTTCCCTGATTTCCCACATTTCCCCTATTTCTCTTTTTCCCAACTTTATCCCAAGTCTAAACTTGTGATAATTTATGTCAACAAACATCCCGCTTTTTACTGCGCTGGTAGTCACCGCGCTTGCTTACGTCATCCTGTTTTTCTACATCCTTCGCCGCGACGAGCCGCTGGGTGCAGAACGTTGGATGGTGGCCTACTCGCTGTGGTCGGTTCTGTTGGCCGGAGCGCTGGCCCTCAGCGACACGCAGATGCTCATGCTGAACTACGCCTCAGGCATCTGGTTGGCGCTGGCCAGTTTTGGCGGCCTATGCTTGCTGGGCGGCCTGACGTTTCAATTTCTTGAACTGAACAGGGCCAATTTCTGGCTGGGGGCGGCATTGCCCGTCATGGGCATCTTACTCTGGGCCGATTTCCAGGACCCGGCTTTGGGATTGCGCGAGATGACGTGGCAGGCCGCCATCCACGAAGGTGGCGCGTGGTTGCCGTTGGCCGCCGCCCTGGGCTGGGGCATCGCCGGTTTCGCCCTCATCGCCATCACCTTCAACTCGGTCACCGAAGCCCATTTGCCGCTCCAGGCCAACCGCCGCCTGTGGTGGGTAATCGCGCTGTCGGTGATTTTGGTCAGCGAGGCGGTTGCCATGTGGAGCCTCGGCCCATTCACCATCGCCGGCCAGGGCCTGCGGGTGATCGGCGTGCTGATCGCCGCCTACGCGACCATCAACCACGACCTGGCAGACATTCGCAGTCTGGTGCGGGCGGGCATTGGCAACGCTTTTTTTGTAGTGATGCTGACGCTGATCACACTGGGAGCCATTGCCCTGTCGGTGATTTTCATTAACCGATTGCCGGCTCCACTGTGGCAGTTGGCGGTGGGAGGGGCGGCCCTCGTTCTGGCGGTGATCTATCAAGTCGTCCGCCCGCGACTGATGCAAGTGGTGCAACGGGTGGTGCTGGCCGCCGGTTACGACACCGCCCAGATTGTGGCCGACTACAGCAAGCGGGTTGCCAACCTTCTGGACATTGACGAGCTGACCATCACCATGGGCATGACGCTGGCCCAGGCCGTCCAGTCGAGCCGGTTGGCCCTGGTGGTGATCACGCCCGGCGCAAACTTCATCCAGGCCGACGTGCTCATCGGCGCCGGGAAACTGCCCACCACTGCCTACCAGTTCGACAACAATTCTCCCTTCCTCAAAACGCTCACCGGCAGTAAACGGCCGCTCCTTCAATACACCATTGACTATAGCCCGCAGTTCAGAACCGTTCAGGCCGCCGAACGCGCCTGGTTGAACGACTTGAGCATGGACGTTTACGTGCCGGTCTTCGACGGCGAAACTCTCAGCGGCATCATGGCCGTCGGCGCGCGCCAGAGCGGCGACCCTTACCGCGCCCGCGAGCTGGAACTGCTCTCGGCCATCGCCGACCAGACCTCGGTAGCCCTCAAGAACGCCCGCCTCGTCACCCGTCTGCGTATCATCAACGAAGAAATGCGCATCCTCAACGAAGGCATGCGGGAACTCAACACGGACCTGGCTGATAAACACGAGCGCCTGAGGCAGATGGACAAGGTCAAAACCGACTTCATCAATATTGCTTCACACGAACTGCGCACCCCGCTCACCAAGATTCGCGGCTACACCGACATCTTGACCGAAATGAATCACGACAACACCATAGACAAAGAACAAGTGGACATGGTGACCGGCCAATTGAAAAAAGCCAGCGACCGGCTCGAGGAGGTGGTTACGCAAATGCTTGACGTCTCACAGCTTGACGTCGAAGCCATGCGTCTGACCTTCTTGAACACCAGCGTGGATGCCATCCTGCGAATCGCCTCAGACAGCTTCAACCAGGCGTTGAAAGAGCGCCGCCTCAAACTGACCCTTCAGGGAGCAACAACCCTGCCCCCCATTCAGGGCGACTTTCAGCGGCTAGTGCAGGCCTTTAGAGAGATTATTGGCAATGCGGTCAAATTTACCCCCGACGGCGGGTGCATTGACATCTACGCCAACCACCTCCCGGCCAACGACGAGAAAGAGCGGCCCGACGCCGTCGAAATCGTAGTCGCCGACACCGGCGTGGGCATTGACCCTTCGCACCACGAACTGATCTTCGAAAAGTTTTTCCGGGTGGGGAGCGTCTCCCTGCATTCCACCGGCAACAGCAAATTTATGGGCGCCGGGCCGGGCCTCGGCCTCACCATCGCCAGAGGCGTCATCAAAGGCCATGGCGGCCAAATCTGGGTAGAAAGCGACGGGTTCGACCGGGAGAACTGCCCCGGCAGTCAATTCCATGTCGTCCTGCCGCTCGTGCCGATGTCCGCCAGTAACCAAAAGTCTAGTGCTCCGGCCTGAAGTTTGAGGTACATTAAAGCCCATGGCCGTCATCATCGTCGTTGCGCTTGTCTATTTTGGACTGGGCCTCACCATGTTTCTGCGCCGGGAGCGGCCCTCCCGGGCCGAGCAATTGCTGGCCGCTTACAGTGTAAGCTCGGCCCTGTTCCAGGTCGCCCTGGCGCTCGACAGCACCGGAAACAAAATCCTCGACCTCGCGCCCGGCATCTGGCTGGCTCTCGTCAGTTTGAGCGGCTTGTGCATCCTGGGCGCGCTCACCTTTACTTATCTCAAACTGAAGTGGGGGCCGCTGTGGCTGGCGGCGATCCTGCCGCTGGGCGGCGCCTTTCTTGCCGCCGACAGCTTCGCACTGGCGAACGGCCTGAGCGAGTTGACTTGGCGCGAGGCTCTCGGCCCGCCGTTCAGCCTGTCCTCGTGGGCCGCCGCTGTCGTGTGGGGCTTGATTGGCTTTAGCCTGCTGGCAATCACCTTCCGTTTACTGTCGCAGGCGCGCCTGCCCTTGCACGCCAACCGCATCCTGTGGTGGTTGTTGGTATTGCCCCTCATCATTATTGGAGAAGGCCTCGCCATCTGGGGCGTCGGTACCCTGGCAATCGTCGGCCAAATAGTCCGCCTGCTGGGCACAGCCGGGGTAGCCTACGGCGTGCTCACCGCGGACTTGCTGGACGTTCGCGGAGTCATGCGTTCAGGCGTGGGCAACAGCCTCTTCATCGCCGTCACCGCCGCAATCACCCTGGTGGGCATTGGTCTGGCAAAATATCTCGACGGCCCGCTCGACGGAAGCCAATGGCAAATTGCCGTGGCCGTCATCGCCGTGGCGCTGGCCCTCTTCTATCAGGCCATCCGCACCATGCTCGGCCAGGTCGTCGAAGAAACCGTGCTCAAAGCCGGCTACAACACCGCCCAGACCGCGGCCAGCTACAGCAAACGCATCGCCGAAATTTTGGATCTGGGTGAACTGGCCGCCGCCGCCAACGATGTGCTTACCCGATCCATCGAAGTCACAAAATCATCCTTGCTCGTCCTCACCCACCAGGAAAAACAGGGCATCGTCCACGCCCGCGCCTTCGACGGCAACCACGAAGCGCCGGTCGAAGACTTCCAGTTCCAGACGGGAAGCATCTTTATCAACACCCTGGCCGACGCCCCCAAGCCGCTTCTCCAGTTCACCATTGACGTCGGCCCGCAATTCAAGCAACTCGCCGCCGCCGAGCGCAAATGGCTCCAACAATTGGAGATGGACGCCTACGTCCCGATCCTGCTCGAAGGCGGCGCGCTCGGCGGCATTCTGGCCGTTGGCTCGCGCAAAACCGGCGACCCTTACCGCGCCCGCGAATTGGAACTGCTCTCAGCCATCGCCGATCAGACTTCAGTGGCCCTCAAGAACGCCCGCCTCGTCGGCGACCTGCGAAAGCTGAACGAAGATATGCAGGTGCTCAACAAGAGCCTGGCCACCACTAACGAGCGCCTGAAAGAGCACGACAAAGTCAAAACCGACTTCATCACCATCGCCTCGCACGAACTGCGCACCCCCCTCACCCAGATTGGCGGTTTCAGCGAACTGCTCACCATGATGAGCCAGAGCGAGGCGATCCCCGGCGCGGACGTGGCCGACATTTCCGACAGCATCACCAAAGCCTGCGAACGCCTCAGCGAAGTCGTCGGCCAGATGCTCGAAGTCTCCGAAATTGATATTGAAATGGTGCAATTGAGGATCACCCAGACTCACATGAACACCATTCTGCGAATCGCGGTCGAGCCGTTCACTTTGGCCATTCGCGAGCGCGGCCTGGTGTTCAGCGTCCAGGGCGTCCGCAACCTGCCGCCTCTGCAGGCCGACGAGCAGAGGCTGGGGCAGGCCTTCAGTCAAATCATCAGCAACGCCATCAAATACACGCCCGACGGCAGGCGCATCGAAGTCCAGGGCCGATACCTGCCGCGCGACAACAACCGGCCTGACGTGATTGAAATCGTGGTGGCCGACTCTGGCATTGGCATCAGCGCCAAGTACCTCGATATGATCTTCGAAAAATTCTTCCGCATCGGCGGCACCGGCCTGCACTCCACCGGCACCACCAAGTTCATGGGCGCCGGCCCCGGCCTGGGCCTGCCCGTCGCCAAAGGCATCATCGAGGCCCACGGCGGCCGCATCTGGGCCGAAAGCCCCGGCTACGACAAAGACAAGTATCCCGGCGCAAAAATTTACGTGGTCCTGCCGCTCAAACCATCGCCCTTCACCGGCAAGAACGCGCCCTCCCTCATCGGCGAAGTTCTCGACGATGGCATTATTTCATGACCACCCGCACCCCGCCCGCCACAAACCGGTCGCCCGCCAAATTGCCCGCCGAGTCAAAAGCCGGCGCTCTCGCCACCGACCGCAGACCATACAACCCGATCTCAATCACATAATCGCCCGGCGGCGCATCGGGCGGCACTGTCAGCCGGTACGGATCAACCGCCGTTTGCCCCGGCAACCACTTGGGGAACCACAACATCGTCGGCCACGCCCCGCCCAGCGGCGTGTAATCCTGTGAGGCAACCAGCCCGTTCCCCGAATCCAAGAGATGCACGAAGACTGTGTAACTGGTCTCGACCGATGCCAGGGCCCGCCACTTGATTCTGAGTTCGACCGACTCGCCCGCCCGCACTGTGATCGGCTCGGGCCACGGCGCGGTTTGGACGGGCGAGCCGCCTGCCCACCCTTCAACCAACTCTACGCCCACCCGTTGCCCAAAGTTCGCCGCCAACCCCTCATTTCCCCTCTTTCCCTCATTTCCCACAACTCGCACATTCCCCAAACTCACCCTCTCCCCCAAATCCTCACCCGTCGTGAGATCAGACAGCCCGACTTCGAGCGGATATTGGCCAAACTCTGCATCGAGCGGCGCGATCACTTCCCAGCGTTCGGCAATGATCTCGCCTGCCTGCCAGTACGGCGTGAGCAGGTGGCTGTCGGTGGTGAAGCGATGTTCCCACGGGCCAAGCCGGGCGAACGGCTGAATGATGTGATCGGTGACCTCTGGCGCGCGCAAGTAAAGAATGAGGGGAACGCCGCCGCCGGGTTCAACCGAGTCGGTCAGCAGGTCGTAGCCCAGCAATTCAACTGGGCCAAACTTAAGATCAAGGGGATGAGGAATCGCCGGCGGCTCCACCGCCGGCGGCGGCTGGAGGCGGTAAAAGCCGCCCTCGGCTCGCAGGCGGAAGCCGGTGTTCACAATGTCGCGGTTGTACTCGATCAAATAGATCGGCCCTTTATCAATGTTTTCCCACACCGCGTCAACGAAGGGTTTGTTCACGTAAACCACCGTCACGTCTATCGGGTCGAGGACAGTTCGAATTTCAACGTATTGGTCGTACCACAACGGTGTGGCATGTTCCCAGTCTGAAAGCAGGATGGCGTGTTCGCCCCGCCCGCCAAAGTGCGTTCCTACTTGGCTCACAAAATTGTCGGCCTCACGCCACTCGCGGAGCGAAATGCGCGGCGCAAGCCAAAAGGCGTTAGCAAGCGGAAAGAGAAGTAACGTGAAGACCCCAAAGGTCTTCAAGACCGTTGGGGTCTTTAGGAAATGAAGGAAATCGGCGAGAGCCAGCGCCCCGGCCCCGATACAAATAGCAGTGCTCACCAGCGGCGTCAGCAAATAGGCCATCACATCCTGCACCGAGTTGAGGGTGAAGATGAGGTTGACGAGCGCATGCAGGCCCAGCAAGAGCGCCGCCTGCCAGTCGCGCCGCGCTAGCCAGATAAGGCCAACAACGGCCAGCAAGATGGCCGGCCAGGCGAACTGCAACTGTATCAGACTCCAGAAGACGATGAGACGATGCCACTGTTCACTCAGACCGAAGTGAAAGAGGTTGACGCCCGTCAGCCCGCGCGCCAGCACGAGATCGAGAAAGCCGTCGAGTGTGTTCATGTTGCTCGGGCCAAACGGCGGCGGCGGCTGAATAGACGAGCGGATCGGGAAGTAGAGCCAGGGCGCTAACCCAACAAGGCCGAAGGCGGCCATGATGAGCAACACCTTCAGGCCAGATCTGCGGGGTCTCTGCCCCTTCACTACATTCCGGGGTGCTTCCCAAGACCCCGCAGGTCTGATGCTTGCCAGAATGAAAACAACATAGGCCGGAAAACCAAAGACCAGGAGCGGGTGATGCGTGACGCTCAACCCGGCGACCAGGCCAAAAGCGTAAAGCCAGCGATCATCGTTTGTTGCCCGCCAGCGCAGAAGCAGAAGGATCGAAACCGAAGCCAGGGTTGCGGTGATGATGTGGGCGTTGGTGTGAATGGCGTGTTGCCAGAAGTTGGAGGCGGTGTAGAGGGAGAAGGCGGCGAAGAGGGCCTCGCCCCCCCAGCTCCCCTCTCCTGACGAGCGAACTGCGCTCGTCAGGAGAGGGGGGAGAGACCTGACTGCCCCAAACACCATCACCCCCGCCGCCGCCCCGGCAAACGCCGAGAGCAAATTCGTCCGGTAGGCCAGCGTGCCAATCGGCGCGAGGGTTTGCCACAACTTGACGAGCAGAGTCATGAACGCATAACCCGGAGGGTGCAGGATTGCCCACAGGTGCGGCATGAGCGTGTATTCGGATGGATCGCCAAACGCCAGGCCGGGGGCGAGGGTGGAGATATACAGCAGGCCGCCGCCGGTGAAGACGGCGGCGGGAAGTAGAAATGCTCGATTCAGTTTTACTTTCACAAAGGTGATCTTACCATGAGGCGCGGCCTCTTTGAGAAAGCAGGCGCTTCGGGCCAAGTGTGTCTTCGATCATTTTGCACCCTGCAACCTGCGCTTCAGGCGAGATAGCTGTCGAGTCAGTCCGGTGGACCTGCCTGAGTTGGAGCCAGGTCTGCGCGCTTCGTCTGACGGGTGATAGATGTGGAGGAGATGATGGTTGGCCAACGACGCGATCTAAGAGGGTGCCCCTGAAGGTGGCGGCGGCTGGATGAGTTCCAACGTAATTCCATCCAGATCATAAAAGTAAATTGTGTAACCGCCTTTGTTGACTCCGGCCTCAATTGCCACTGGCTTCTCGGCCTTGAACTTCACCCCCAACGCCGTCATACGTTCAAACTCTTTGTGGATATTATCCACCATAAATGCCCAGTGTCCGACGCCGGTGCGATTAGTGTCCAAGGGAATGTCGTCGCCGCGCGGGTTAACATATTCCACCAGTTCGATGTGGTGACGCGACAGCGGGATCGTTTCGCCGGGCACGCGTAACTGCGCCACCTTGAGATGCGCATGGGGGAAAGCCACAAGCTTGGCGGTATATTCGTTGGCCTGCTCCTGACTGCGCACATATTCCAGCCCCAGCACTTCTGTGTACCATTTAACCGACGCTTCGATATCGCGCACGGTGAACGAGACGTGCCAAAAGCCCTGTATCATATAAAATTCTCCTTTCGGCGCGGCTTACATCATCGCCTCGACGCCTGCGACAATATCAGCGGCCTGCGGCAATACAGCATTCTCCAGCGACTCGGCTACCGGGATAGGCACATGCTTTGCGCCGAGCCGCCGGGCCGGCACAGTCAACGCGTCAGGCGCCTGCTCATACAAGCGGGCTATGATTTCTGCGCCTAAACCACAATTTGTATGTGACTCATGAACCACGAGCAGGCGGGTAGTGCCGCGCACGGACTCCAGAATAGTGTTCATATCCAGCGGCTCAATGGTGCGCAGGTCAATCACTTCAGCCTCTAGGCCCTGTTGCGAAAGCTGCTCGGCGGCTTCCAATGCAAACAGGAGTGTGCGCGAATACGAGACAATCGTGATGTCCCGCCCCGGCCGCTTCACTTCGGCCTTGCCAATGGGAATAGTGTATTCGCCTTCCGGTACATCGCCTTTGGTGTTGTAGAGTAGTTTATGCTCAATAAAGACGACCGGATTGCCGGCGCGGATAGCGGACTTGAGCAAGCCTTTCGCATCTGCCGGAGTGGACGGAGCCACGACAATAAGCCCCGGCACTTGCGCCAACCAGGACTCGAAGCTTTGTGAATGTTGGGCGCCATTGCCGCGCCCGCCGCCCTGTTGAGCGCGAATGACGATGGGCACTGACACTGTGCCCCCGGCCATATAACGCAGTTTAGCCGCTTGATTGACAATCTGGTCAGCCGCCACGAGCGCGAAATCCATGAACAACAATTCAACCACGGGCCGCATTCCGGCCATGGCCGCGCCAATGCCCAGGCCCACAAACCCGGATTCGCTGATTGGTGTATCTCGCACGCGATCCGGACCGAATTCGGCCAACAGGTTAGCCGTCACCCGGAACACACCACCATGGTGGCCAATATCTTCGCCCATCACAAAAACGCGCGGATCCGCTCGCATCTCTTCGCGCAGGGCTTCGTTTAGTGCTTGAGAATAAGTAAGGGTTGGCATAGTGAGAGTAGGAAATTAGGCGAACACATCCGTCAAGGCTTCTTCGGGTTTCGGCGCGGGGCTTTGCTCCGCGAACTGTACTGCGTCGGCGATGATGGAGTCAGCTTCGGATTCGAGCTTTGCCAGATCGGCCTCCGTCTGGCCGAGGGCCTTCAGTCGCTGGCCCAAGCGCACAATGGGTTCTACTTCGCGCGCCTTGGCCACTTCCTCTTTCGTTCGATAGATTTCCGGGTCGCCCATCATGTGGCCCCAGAGCCGGTAGGTCATGGCCTCAATGTAAGTGGGCCCGCCGCCGGAACGCGCGTGGGTGGCAGCCGTTTCGACGGCAGCGTACATCGCTTCTACATCATTGCCGTCAACCCGCACGGCAGGCAGGTTGTAGGCCGCCGCCCGTTTGTAGGTCTCCAATTCCGAAGTCGTCTCGTGCGAGGGCGTCATCTCTGAATACAGATTGTTCTCGCACACAAAAATCACCGAAAGTTTCCAGATCGCTGCCAGATTGAGCGTTTCATGAAAAACACCCTGATTGACTGCGCCTTCCCCGAAGAACGTCAACGCTACCCGGTCTCGCTTCTGAAGCTGAGAAGCCAGCGCGGCCCCGGCGGCGTGTGGCAAACCGGCGGCCACAATTGCGTTCGCGCCGAGCAGGCCCACCGACGGATCGGTGAAGTGCATCGAACCGCCCTTGCCTTTGGAACAGCCGGTGGCCTTGCCGAGCATCTCGGCCATCGCCGCGCGCACACTCAGGCCTTTAGCAAGGGCCTGGCCATGCCCGCGATAAGTGCAGGTCAGGTAGTCATCGTTCCGCAACGCCCAACAACCACCGACCGCTGTGGCTTCCTGCCCAACGCAGGGGTGAAATGAGCCGCGTATCTTCCCCTGCTGATAGAGGTTACGAATAGCTTCTTCAAATTTGCGAATGACGTGCATTTGCCGGTAGGCGTCCGGCAAACGTTCGAGGGGGAAAGGCATAGGTCTCTGGCTCCAATTACTTTCGATTTTTTGTGACCCGGTCCACAAACTGACCGGCGAGGCCGGTGTAGTGTTCGGGATCGAGTAAACGCTCAATGTCTGGTTGTGTCAGATGCTGAGCAACCAAGGGGTGCTCGGCCAATGTTTGCCGGAAAGGCAGGCACTGCTCCACGGCCCGCATGGAACATTCATAGACAACATCGTGCGCGGTCTGCCGTCCGATAGTTTGGGCCAGCTTCAACATCACGGCTTCCGAGAGCATCAGCCCGTTTAACTGGTCGAGATTGCGCCGCATCTGCTCAGGATGAACGTGCAAGCCCAAGACCACCCTGGTCGTCAAATGCAAGGCGCCGTCGGTCATGATGCACAGTTCAGGCAGATAAGCCCACTCCATGTGATCGCCGACCCAGTCGCGTTCGTGTTCCTGAATCATGGCGTCCATTGCGGCGGGCACGGACCGCATCGCTAACCGGGCTAACGCCAAAATGGCTTCGCAAATCATCGGGTTGCGTTTATGGGGCATCGTGCTCGAACCAATCTTGCCCACGTTGAATGGCTCTTCGACTTCGGCGATCTCTGTCCGTTGCAGGTTGATCACTTCATGCGCGATTTTGCCGGTGGTTGCCGCCATCATCCCTAGCAGTGAGGCAAACTCCGTCAGGCTGTCGCGAGCGGCGTGCCAGGCAATGGGCGGCACCCCTAATCCCAAACGTTGCATCATGCCCTGCTGAATTTGCAGGCCCTGTTCGGGCACGGAAGCCAGGGTGCCGACCGCGCCCCCAAACTGGCCAACCAACACCCGCGGCTTGCACTGCGCCAGGCGCTCCTGATGGCGCTGGACTTCAGCCAGCCACACGGCGACCTTGTAACCGAACGTAATGGGCAACGCCTGTTGTCCGTGAGTGCGTCCGGCCATTGGCGTATCGCGATGGCGGATCGCAAGTGCGGTGAGAGCTTCAACCAACGCCGCCAAACGGGACTCAGTTATCACAATCGCTTCTTTTACTTGCAGGATCATCGCTGTATCCATGATGTCCTGGGTGGTTGCACCCCAATGAATGTACTCACCGGCATTGCCCTGACACGTTTCTTTCAGCACTCGGATGACCGGCACGATGGGATGAACCGTTTGATCGACCAACTGCTTAATGCGGGCGGTATCGAGCATCTCGGCCCGGGCGCGGTGGACGATCTCTTCAGCGGCATAGGCCGGGATCACGCCGAGTTCGGCTTCGGCCTGCGCCAGGGCCACTTCGGCATCCAGCCACTTCTGCAAGAGATGGAGGTCGTCAAACACGGCGCGCATTTCCGGCGTGCCGTACAGGTCTTTGAGAAAGATCGAATCTATAATATGAGAGGACATTTAGCTGATTGGCGGCGTAAAAAAAGCGAGTAATTCCACAGGTTCCGGCCCAATGTTTCGCAAGGCGTGTTCAGCCCCGATCGGAATGGCCACGATTTGTCCGGCCTCCAGCGGGGCTTCCGTAGCGCCCACAGTGAGAATACTCTTGCCTCTTATGAGATAGACGGTTTCAACCTGGGCTGGGTGAATGTGGCGCCCAACTTCCCGACCTGGCGGCACTTGTACCAAACTCACGTTTGCCAGCGCGTTATCAGCGGAGGTCAATAACGGCTTCATCAGGATGCCGGGGAAGCGGGGATGTTCTTTCCACTCGCCAGTGGCCGTGTCTGTTATTCGGACCGGGAACATGATCAGTCCTTGACTGCGCCGAGGGTGAGGCCCTGCACCAGGTTGCGTTGCACGGCCAGCACAAAGATGATGGCCGGGATCATCATCAGCACCGAGAGGGCGGCCATGCCGCGCCAGTCAATGGTGAACTGGCCGGTGAAGTCGAACAGGCCGACCGGCGCGGTCTTGGAGGCGATGGTGCGGGTGAGAACCACGGCCAGTTGAAATTCGTTCCACGCGGCGAGGAAGGCGAAGATGGCGCTGGCGGCTAAACCGGGTAAGGCCAGTGGCAAGCTGATTTGGGTAAACGCCTGCCAATGACTACACCCGTCAATTTCAGCGGCTTCAGATAGTTCACGCGGAAGTTCGCGAAAGAAGCCATCCATCAGCCAGATGGTAAACGGCACGTTGACGGCCACATACACCAACCCTAAGCCCCACAGTTTATCGGCCAATCCCAGCCGGGCGAACAGCAAGAAAAGCGGCAGGCTGAGGGCAATGCCCGGGACGGCGCGTGACAACATCAGGCCGAGGAAAAGAAAATTGCGTCCCCGAAACTGGAAACGCGAGAACGCATATCCGGCCATCGTCCCAAGTGCCAGGGAAAGGAGAGTGCTGCCCATGGCGACAATGGTTGAATTGCGGAAGTAGAGGTGAAACGGCACCGAGCCGGTAGTGGTGGTTGCCTGACCGAACAGCGGCTTGAAGCCTTCGATGGTCAGTTCACGCGGAATCCACACCGGCGGGGTGGCGTTGATTTCGATAGGGTTGCGCACTGAGGTGAGCACGATCCACAGAGCCGGGAGGGCCATGAGGATCAGCAATCCCCAGACTAATCCATCGATCACAATCGAGGCGGCGCGCCGTTGCCAGTAAGCCGCTGAATGGCGTGAAGAAGTGGCGGATCCGGACATAGGCGCCTCACTCGACAAGCCGGGCTTTCAACAACTGCCGGAAGAGATATAAGGTAAAACCGATGGTGACGATGATGGTCAGGTACGACATCGCGCTGCCCAGCGCAAACTTGGCATCCAGGATGGCCGTGCGGTGTACGTGCGTCCACAGCAACTCGGTGCGATGAGCCGGCCCGCCGCCGGTCATGATGGAAACGATGTCGAAACCGCGCGCCACATCCAGGGAACGAATGGTCATGGCGATAGTGGTAAACGGCGCGAGCAATGGATAGGTGATGTGAATGAACTTTTGCCAGCCGCTGGCCCCATCTACCTCGGCGGCTTCGTACAGTTCGCGCGGAAGCGAAAGTGTGCCCGCCAGCAGGATAATGGTCATAACGGGCGTGTTCATCCAGATGTCGGCCACACCAACGGCGAACATCGCCGTGGCGCGTTCCACCAGCCAGGGGATCGTCTGGGAGATGAGGCCGAACTGCATGAGCAAATTGTTCACCAAGCCGACCTGGTCGTTAAAGAACCAGCGGAACTGAAAGCCAACCAGCACCGGCGCAAACATCATCGGAATCATCAACAAGGTTCGCAGAATGGATTGCCCGCGGACGGTACGGGCCAGCAATTGCGAAAGGAACAAGCCAAAGAGATACTCCAGGTTAATCGTGACAAACAGATACAGCAGGGTGTTGCCGAAAGCCAGCCAGAAGACGTCGTCGCTAAACAAGCGAATGTAGTTACGGAGGCCCACCCAGTTTGTCACGGGCTTAAGCAGGGTATAGGAGGTGAATGACAAGTACAACGAATAAACCAGTGGAAAGACCACGACAAACAGAATGACGAGCATGGAGGGCGCAATCATCCCGGAGATGAAGCGGCCCGGCAGACGCGCGCTTTGTCGGCGACGAACGGTGACCGCAGCCGCGGCTTTGCTGGCAGAGACCTGTGACAGATTCATTCTTACCGCCAATCCCCCAACGCAGGAACGGTTTGTAACCGCCATTGCATCACGGACAACCCGTTCCTACGTTAGGCAGAGGGGTGAGGCTTACTTGTTGTAGTAGCCCGCTTCCTCCATCAGCTGGAATGTTTCTTCGGCGGCTTGATCCAATCCTTCCTTCGGCTCCACGTCACCCAGGATGATAGCCTGCAGTGTAGGATAGAAGATGTTGGAGAACGGGATCCACTCCGCGATAAGGGGCGGGGTGAAGAAATCGTTGGCGATCGCCGTCTGGGCTATCTCCAACCGCTTCTTGTCGAGCGGGTTGCTCGAGCTGGCCGAGTCGGCGATCATGCGCTTCCACACCGAATCACGCACCGGTAAGAAGCCCAGCTTGGCCTCCTCGTACATGACCTTCTCGGAAGTGAGGAACTTGATCAGCGCGGCAGCGGCTTCCTTGTTCTGGCTGGTCTTGTTGATGCTAAAGGCGTGCGCGCCGGCCCACCCACTGTGGATGGAGCCGGAGAGGCCCACCGGTTGGCGCACCAGATCAAACTGACCAGCCACCTTGCAGTTGTTCGGATCTTGGAAATACGCGTACCAGCCGAACCACTCGTTATGAACGGCGACGTTGCCCTGGCAGAAATTGTTGGCGACCCCATCCCACAAGAGGCTGGTCGTGTCTGCCGGAACAAGTTTGTTCTTGTAAAGGTCGCGGAAGAATTCGGCGGTGGCGACGCCGATCTCGTTGTTAAAGATCGGCTTCCAGTTCTCGTCAAAGTAGTTACCGCCGTTGGCTTTGAGGATTTCGTAGAAGCGGCCCGTCAACGCCTCTTCTTTTCCGGCGAACTCGGTGCCATACATCCCGGGTAGTTTGCCGGTGAAGAACTCGGCTTGATCGTAAACTTCCTTCCACGTTTCCGGCGGCTTCAGATCGTAGCCGTACGCCGCCTTGAAGTCGGCCTGATTCTTCGCATCGTCAAACAGGTCTTTGCGATAGTGGATGACGCTGATGTCGGCGTGGCGGGGGATAAGCCACAGGTGGCCGTCGGTCGTCGAACCATCGAGGATGGCGGGCGAGAAGTCGGCCAGTTCGGCCGGCGAGAAGTAGCCTTCGAGTGGCTCAAGGAAATCAACGTACTGTGAGAAGAATGAGGTGTGATCCCACACTACGTCATAGTCCGCCGTGCCAGCGGCAAAGTCGGTCTTGAGCTTCTGATCGATCTGGAAGCCGTCGCCTTTGTAGACGATTTCGACCTTTGCCCCGGTTGCGGCCTCCCAGTCTGGGATCGACTCGTACATCTTCTCATATTGACCGCCGCCGATGAAGGCCGCCTTGAGTGTGACGCCGTCGAACTTCTTGTCCACCCCGGCCAGTAACGGTTCACCTTCGCCAGTGGGCAGGGCCTGGGTTGGCTCAGGGGCAACGGTCACTTCGACGACCTGTGTTTCTCTTACAGTGACCACCTGCGTTTCCTTCACGACCTGCGTTTGAATGATCGTTTCGGGAGTGGCCGCGCCGCCACAAGCTGTGACCAACACAATGGAGATTGCTAAAGCGCTCAACACCTTCGTGAGCATGGTTTTCGTATTCATGGAAGTCTCCTCCTTTAGAGATGTTCGGAAATCGAATCTAGATCAAAATTGGGCACAAGCATGGCTGTCGTCAATATCGAACTCTCCTTTCTGTATAAGGTGAGTCAAACCAGCGGCCAGCAGGTTGACATTTACGACGATGGCGATGACACGCGCCGCTCGCTCAATCTCTCGAAGACCAGCCAACGGGCCAACGGTGGCTGGCCCCTTCGAGAGATTGTTGCGTCTCAGCCGGTGTGAAAGATCTCCTTCATCGTCGCCCACCATTCGCCCTCGGCGCGCGTGGGCAGCGGCGACTGAAGGGGTTTGTTGATTGCCCACCATTCCTGCGTTTTGGGGTCGGCTGCCATTTTGGCCATGTCGCCTTCGAAGTCGGCCCCGTGATATTCAAAGTAGGCAAACAGCAGGTTGTCTTTCACAAAGATCGAGTAATTGCGGATATTGCACTCGGCGATCTTTTTCAGCACCTCGGGCCAGACCGCCGCGTGCAACTGCGAGTATTCCTCGATGTTTTCCGATTTGATGCCGATAACTTGTCCGAACCGTTGCATGGTGTCGCCTCCGTGTTAAAGTCGATAGGCCTTCATAGCCGTCCCGCCCAGAACGGCGTCAATCTCGGCTTGCGACCGGCCAGCAAGGGCCTTGTTGGTTTCGGCCCACACTTTCGCGTAGTCGCCCGCCAATATTGCCACCGGCCAATCACTGCCAAACATCAGCCGATCAGTTCCAAACTTCTCGATAGCAAAGTCAACGTAAGGCTTGAGATCGGCGGCCGACCAGCTTGCCCAATCGGCGGCGGTGTTGAGGCCGGAGACTTTGGCGTAGACGTTGGAATACTGCGCGGCGGCAGCCATTTGATCGGCCCAGGCGCCCATTTGCTTGTCCTTAATCGGCGGCTTGGCCAGATGGTCAATGATCAGGGTCAGGTTCGGAACCTTCTCCGCCAGCGTCGGGACATGTTTGAGGTGATTGGGAAAGACGGCGACCACGTCGAACGACATCCCGTAGTCGGCCAGAATCTTCAAGCCCTCGATCACCTTCGGTTGCACCACCCAATCCGGGTCCTTCTCTTCGTGGATCAGATGGCGGATGCCGCGAAACTTGGGGTGCTTGCTGTAGCGATCCAACGCCTGGCGTTCCGCTTCGTGATCGAGCAGGGGAACCCATCCGACCACTGCCCCAATCCAGTCGAAGTCTTCAGCCTGGGTGAGCATGGCGGCGGTGTCTTCATATGAGTCCATGGACTGCACGAGCACCGTTTGGTCAATGCCCGCCGCCTTCAATTGCGGCTCCAGATCGCGCGGATAAAAGTTGGCATAGATCGGGCCATAGGCTGGGATGAGCCAGGGATAATCGGTCTTGCTCATATTCCAAAAATGTTGATGGGCGTCAATGCGTTTGGCGGTCATGTCGTCTCCTCTCAAGGTCTAACTGAATCTGTTCCAACGGTATCACCTGGCCTTTGACCAGCCCGGTTCGTGGGTAGTGGTAATCGCGAGTCTGGGTTTCGTCTTTATAGACGTACCACACGCACGGGGCAGTGTGATCGAGTGTGTGATCGAGTGGGCGGAGGGGATGGCCGCGCTTGCGGCCCGGCAGCCATTCCATCGCAATGGCGCAGTGCGAGCAATACCAATGCAGGCCAACTTTGCCCCACGTCCACTCGTGGGCTTCCTTGTTCAGGCCGTCGGTCTGGTACGCCGCGCGCCCGCTCTCCGGGTCGCCGCGCCGCAGGACGCCGCCCGTGCCGCAGGGATCGAAGGCGATGACGAAGCGATCGTCCTCTTCGCGCACCATCACCTCCCCCTTGCGGCTCGCGCCGCTCAAATGGCCGCGCATGCCTTCCACCGTCAGCGCGACTTTCTCCCACGGCGTCATTTTGTCCCACGTTGCATAGCGGTCGCCCCAAATGCTTTGATGTGTTTCGATAATCGAGTCCAGCACCGCCCACTCAGTTTTCTGAGCAAGATAGTTGAGCATTTCGTTGATCCAGGCCACGAAGACGTCGTGCGGAATTTTGAACTCCAGCCACAGCCGCTCCAACGCCGTGACCGCGCCGTCAGCCTCCCCGGTCTCAATGGCCGCCTTCAGCGTATTCAATGGCGCAACGCCAAACTCAAAATCCCGCCACACTTTGCAAATCACGCCTGAGAGTGTTTGGGCCATGGCATTCTCGGCCCCGGTATCTCGTTTGAGCATAAAGCGCATAATGTCCTGCGCCCACGTCATCAGGATATTGTGCATGATGCGTAGTTCTTTGAGATAGTAGTCGGCGAGGGCCAACGCCTCTACCTTGCGGCCAGTCCGGATCGCGTCTTCCAGCATCGTGTAAGTCGGGATGCCAAGCGTGTTGATGTCGTCCAGGCGCATGGCCCGCCCCACATTCTCGTTGTATTCAAGTCTTAACATCACTGGCCTCTACTGCTTCTTCAATTCTTCTCGAACCATTTTGGCCGCCGCCACCAGCGACTTCAACTTCTCCACCGCCAACCAGCGCGCGGTCTGGCTGAAACCACAGTCGGGCGAAAGCCACAATTTCTCCGGCTTCACGTATTTGAGCAGGGTGCGGATGCGATCCGCCACGACCTCGGGAGGTTCCACCGAACGGCCCTTGACATCAATCACACCGGCATTCAGGATCTTGTCGCCGCCGTGCTCGGCCCACAACTCGACTTCCCACATGCAACGGTTTGCAAACTCCAGGTGAATAACGTCAACGTTGAGTTTCGGTAAGAGCGGGGCGATGCCTGCGTAGCTGCGATCCGAGGTCGCCGGCCGGCCCCGGAAGTTGCCAAAACAGAAGTGAACTTCAATCGTGGCGTTCACGCCTTCGACACAGGTGTTGTACAGATCAACCCATTCGGTGTAACCGCCCGGCATCGTCCAAAATGCCGGTTCGTCGAACTGAACGTGACGTGTCCCGGCGGCCACCGCCGCCTTCAACTCCTGGTTGATGTACGGCACGAGCGCCCACGCGACTTCGCCTTTGTTCTTGTAAACGTTGCCGGGATGAATGCGAAAGGCCTGCGTCACCGGGCTTTGCAGGGCGGTGATGAACGGCTTGCTCGTCCGCGTCTTGAGGTACTCAACTTCCGCCGCCAGGCCGTAGCCGTTCGGCACGGTGAGCGGCTCGACACATCGGAAGGCGTCGAGTTGATCCGGGCCGGGGTAGCCGAGCCGCCGCTCGAACGGTATCTTCTCCAGACCTTTGAGGCGCTCATGAAAATTCCAGGTAAAGTCGGCGCGGAAGAATTCGCCATCGGAGAGGATGTCCACCCCGGCTTCGGTCATGTCCTGAATGGCGATATTGACGGCGTCCTTCAGCGTTTCTTCAATGTCGGATGGCCCCAGCTTGCCCTGCTCGAGGGCATCGCGCACGACCCAGAGCCAACTCGGCGCACCGTGACTGCCAACCACCTTCACCGGCAACAGCGGCAGGTTTGTATACGTCAGCATAGGTTTTCTTCCTGGTACAGAGTCAATGCGCGATCCACAATATCCACCAGTTGATCCACTTCAGCGTGGCTGATGACGGGCGGCGGCGAGAAAAAGATGACGTTGCCGGGATGCACCGTGAGGGTGATCAGGCCGAGATCGCGGCAGTGGGTACGGAGGCGGTACCCGGCTTGTTGGGGGTCGCCTTCAGCGGCAAACTCCAATCCACACACCAGGCCCAGCCCGCGCATGTCCCGGAATGAAGAATGTGACTGGAGGCTGCGCAACCCTGCCTGCAAATAGGCTCCCATCTCGGCGGCCCGTTCAACCAACCGTTCGCGTTCGATCAACTCAATGTTTGCCAGCGCCACCGCGCACGCCACCGGATGCCCGCCATAGGTCTGCCCGTGCGAGAGCACGCCGTCGGGCCGTCCCATGAAGGCCTGCGTCACGCGCTCGCTGACGATGGCCGCCCCAATCGGCATGTAGCCGCTGCTCAGACCTTTCGATACCGTCATCACGTCGCCCTGAATGCCGGAATGCTCCGACGCAAACATCTTGCCGGTGCGCCCGAAACCCGCAATGATCTCATCCATGATCAACAGGATGCCGTATTTGGCGCACAGCACGCGCAATTGGCGCATGAACTGAGCGCTCGGCGGACGCACGCCGCTGGCGACGCCACACGGATCGAGGATCAATCCAGCGATCGTCTCTGGCCGCTCGGCGACGATCAACTCTTCTAACTCTTCAATGTCATCCATTGACGAAATCAGCCTGAATGGCGCCAGGGGCTCGTAGTAGTGGGTGCGCGTCCCAAAATAATGGCCGTCCACGCTCATCGCGCCGTAGGTGCAACCGTGATATGCGCCCTGCCGGGTAATGATCTTGTAGCGATCGGTTTGGCCGATGAGACGCTGATACTGCTTGACGATCTTGATTGCCGTCTCCACAGCCTCACTACCGCCGGGAGTGTAGTGGACGCGGTTGAGGTCGCCGGGCGCGATGGCAGCCAGTTTGGCCGCCAACTGCGTGGCCGGCGGCGATGTATACCGGAACACATCCAAAAACTCCAGCTTCTGCATCTGGGCATAGGCCACGTCGGCCAATTCCTGCCGACAGTGACCGGCCACGCACGCTTCGAGCGCGCCGACGCCGTCGAGATAGCGTTTGCCGTCCGAGTCGGCCATCGTGCATCCGCTGGCCTCTACCATCACCGCCGGGCCGCCGATGGACTCAAATGGCACAGGGGGTTGATAAGCCATCCACAGGTGATCGCGGGCTTGCTGATTTAATAGTCGAGTATCGTACACGGATCAGTCCATTTCAATGCCGCCGTCCACGTTGAGGCACTGGCCGGTGATATAGTCAGAGTCGGGTGAACAAAAAAAGGCAACGGCTCCGGCGAGGTCTTCGGCGGTGGCGGCGCGTTTGAGGGGGATATTTTGTTCGATAAAGTTGCGCATGGCTTCGCCAGGTTTACTGCCGAAAATTTCGCCGCGCTCATGATCGATCTGTATCCACATCGGCGTGGGCACCAAACCCGGCGCGACGGCGTTGACGTTGATGTTGTATTTCGCCAGCGCCAGCGCCGCCGATTTGGTGATGCTGATGACGGCGGCTTTGGCCGCGGCGTAATGAGTGGAATACGGGCGGCCACTCCGCCCGGACACGGACGAGAAGTTGACAATCTTTCCAAAACTATGCGGCGCGCGATCGGCGTTGCGAATCTCTTCTGGGATTTGAGCGATCATCTGACGCGCCACCGCCTGCAGACAAAAGAACAGGCCGCGCTGGTTGGTGTCCACGACCCGATCCCATTCTTCGGGCGAGAGGTCGAGCATGAATTTGGTCTGCACCCGGCCAGCGTTGTTGACGAGGATGTTCACCCGTCCGAACTCGGCAACGACGCGATCCACCATGGGTTGAATCTGCGTCTGGTCAGAGAGATCAATTTGATGCGCCCGTGCGCGCCGGCCCAACGCGCGAATTTCAGCCGCCGCCGCCTCGGCGGTCTCGGGGTTGTATTCGGCAATGATGATGTGCGCGCCTTCACGCGCCAACCGTAGAGCCACACCTTGGCCGATGCCCTGCCCGGCCCCAGTCACAATCGCTACTTGGTCGAGTAAGCGTTGTTCCATGGATTTACTCGACGTCGGCAGGGCGCACCGAGCGATTTTCGGCGGCGGAGATGTAGGCGGCTTCCAAGAGTCGCAGGGTGTTCAGGTTGTCGGCAGCGTCGGTAATCGGGGCAGCGTCGGTCTGAATGGCTTCCATCAACGAGGCCATTGGGCCGATGAAGGCGTCTGGAATCCACATGCCTTCGAGTTGAATGTTTTGCCAATCTTCCGGTTTGTCTTCGTGGCGATGAACTTCAAACGTGTCGGGGCGACCATGCGGGTAGTTGTACATCAGGCCGATGGTGCCTTTGATCAGGCCCTCGGTGCCGAGGAAGCGGAACGTGGCATAGCCGTCGCCGCTTTCGTCGTGATGATTAACGGCAACCATCGCCTGCAGGCCGTTCACATAATCGAGCACCGTGATCGTTTTGGTTTCAGCCTTAGCGCCCTGCTTCGGATATTTGGCATGGCGGCTTGTGACCCATTCCGGATTACCAAACAAGGAGCGCAGGGAATCAATGTAATGGATGCTGTGGTATTGCACTTCGAGGCGCGGGGAATTCGCGAGCCATGGCCACATGTGCCAGGGTGTGTTGGTGGTCACCTGAATCTGCGCGTCAGTTGGTTGGCCAATAAAGCCGCGCTGGATGAGATCGCGGGCGGCGGCGATACCGGCGCTCCAGCGCATCTGCTGGTTGACCGCCACCTTGCGCCCGGCCTTCTTCCCTGCTTCAACAATCGCCACCGCATTCGAGAACACATCCGAGAGCGGCTTCTGGCAGAGCAGGTGTTTGCCGGCCGCCAGCGCCTTCTCGGCGATCTCGCGCTGGTGCCAGGGTTGCACAGCGATGTCCACAATTTCGACGGCCGGGTCAGCCAGCAGCTCGTTGAGGGAGGCATAGACTTTGGGGATGCCGTGTTCCGAGGCGGTCTTGTTTGCCGTTTCGAGATTGATGTCGTAGCAGGCGGCGACGTTGAGTTTGTTATTCTTGTAGGCGATCAGGTGCGCGTAATTGACGATGCCGCCGCATCCGACAATGCCGATGCCATAGTCGGTCTTAGGCGGAAGTTTAGGTCTGTAGTCGGGCACGACGGGTTGAGACATAAAGGACTCCGCTCCGGACTATCAAAAATAGATGATGTCAACCATGAATCTACAAAATCACTTGTTTTTCCCCTGCAACTTTGCCAAAATTCCCACAGTTGTCTGGCGAACGTTGTTGCGGATAGCAGCACCGGCGGCGGCGGAGTCACTTGCCCTGCACGTAGCGTATATCTCCCGATGCTCGGCTAGCGCCTGTGGCGCACGCTCTGGCAGGTAGGTGTGGAGTTGGCGATACCGATGCGAACGATCCCACAAACGATTGATGATTTGTAAAAGCAATGCGTTCTTACAGGCATCATAAATTGCAAAGTGAAATTTCCGGTTGAGATCGAACAATTGCGCGAAATCCTGGGTGGCGGTCGCTCGTTCCATGTTTTCAACCAGCTCACCCAGTTCGTCCAGGGTTTGGGCAGAAAGATTGGAGACGGCGAGCTGCGCAGCTGTTTCTTCCAGGACCTCTCGCACAAAATAGATTTCCTGTAGTTCGGTGAGAGAAAGTTCAGCGACGAACGCCCCGCGGTGAGGGTAGATACGGACGAAGCCTTCTGCTTCAAGTTGACGCAGGCTTTCGCGGATGGGGATGAGGCTGGCGCCAAGCTCATCAATGAGTGTTTGTTGGTCCAACCGGGTGCCAGGAGTATATTTGCCGCTAAGTATCCATTCTCGGATACTGTTAGCGACATAATCCGTGACTGTTACCGGGCCATTAGATCGTTCAGACATTATCTCTCAAGTATCTTAATATCTTAATAAGATAATATCATTGATGGTAGAGTTGTCAAGACGCAGTTCCTGACTTCTTCGACCTGATCATCGTGGACGAGTGCCATCGGGGCAGTGCCAATGAAGAAGGCAGTTGGCGGGGAATACTTGATTACTTCGAGTCGGCGACGCAGAAAGAACTGGATGCGCTGATACCGAGCGTGCTGGCAAAGGCGTTTGCGGGGGAGTTGTGATGCGTTGGAAGCTGTTGTCGTGGAATGTAAACGGCATTCGGGCGGCCGAGAAGAAAGGCTTCACAGATTGGCTCGGCTCGAATGATGCCGACGTTATCGCCGTGCAGGAGACCAAAGCCCGCCCCGAGCAACTCTCGGCGGCGCTCCTGCATCCGGCGGGCTATCACGCCGCGTGGAACTCGGCAGAGAAGAAAGGGTACAGCGGCGTAGGCACGTACTCCAAACCTCAACCCCTGAAAGTCATCGCCGGGCTGAACGACTCGCGCTTTGACTCCGAAGGCCGGGTGCTCATCCATGAATTCGAACCATTCGTATTCTTCAACATCTACTTCCCCAACGGCGGGCGCGGGCCGGAGTGGGTGGCGCACAAGCTGGCCTTCTATCGGCGGTTTCTTGAAGTAGCCCGAGCGTATATGGAGTCTGGGCGGCCCGTCGTCGTCACCGGCGATTTCAACACGGCTTACGCCGAGATTGATCTGGCTCGCCCCAAAGAGAACGTCAAGCACAGCGGCTTTATGCCTGAAGAGCGCGTCGAATTGGGCAAGCTCTTCGAGGCTGGATTGATTGACACCTTCCGCCATTTGCACCCGACGACCGTGAAATACACCTGGTGGGATATGGTGACGCGGGCGCGAGAGCGCAACGTGGGCTGGCGGCTGGATTACTTCATGGTGTCCGCCAACTTGAAAGATCGCGTTGTCGAAGCCGACATCCACGACGAGGTGCCTGGCTCTGATCATTGTCCTGTAAGTTTAGTGTTGGACCTGTAATCAAGACGCCGATGTGAAAAGTGCGCGAGATAGCCCATCGTGAACAGCCGCATGTTCAACAACAGAGTTTGTGCTATTATAGTTGGGACTCTGTTGTTGAACACCGAGTTTCGGAGGACAGGCTCATGAAATTTGTCGATCGCCGCCGCGAATTGAAACAACTCGATGATTTTTATCAACGCTCACAAGCGGGCCTGTTAGTGGTATATGGCCGCCGGCGAGTAGGCAAGACCAGTCTGCTATTCCAGTGGCTGGATGACCTGACTGCCCGACAAAAACTGCCAACCGACAATTCATTGTTTTGGACAGCTACAACGCAAGGTAGCCAATATCAATTACGCGACTTCTCCCAAGCCGTCATCCGCCTCGATCCTCGACTGCCAACCCCGCCCGCTCCCGATTTCTCATTTCAGGCTTGGGATGCGGCCTTTGGCTACTTGGCTGACCTGGCAGCCCTTCGACCGGCCGCGCCACCCTTCGTCGTCGTGATTGACGAGTTTACTTACTTGGTGCAAGGTGAACCAAGCATTGTGAGCCTCTTGCAACGAGTTTGGGATCACCGACTCGCACGTGCTTCCAGCCTTCGTTTAGTGTTGAGTGGGTCACTGGTGGGGATTATGGAAAAGAAGGTTTTGTCGGCGCAGTCACCCCTCTACGGGCGCGCCACTTCCCTCCTCAAGCTCAACCCGCTTCCTTTTGGCAGTCTGGTAGAGCTTTTCCCCACCTGGTCGGCGGCTGAACGGGTAGCGCTGTTTGCCGTATGCGGCGGTATTCCATCGTATTTAGCTCTGTTCGATGGGGCTCCGAACTTCACCCGTGGATTGCGTGACAGCGCCCTAGCTCCTGGTAGTCTATTTTTCGGCGATGCAAGTCTATTGCTGAACGAAAGGTTGACGGATCCTTTCATCTACTCTTCGGTGCTGGCTTCAGTGGCCAGTGGTTTTCATACCTGGACAGAGATTGCCACAATGGCTGGAGTTCTGGAGACCAACCTGGGCCATTATCTGGATGCACTTCAGGCATTGGGGATGGTTGAGCGGCGCACTCCGGTGCTGGCCGGGCCAGGCAACCGGCGGGGCCGTTATCATGTTCGGGATCCGTTTCTTCGCTTCTACTATCGTTTCATTATTCCGCACCGCACGGCCATAGAGCGTGGCGAGTTGAAGCGCGTCACCGAAACCATCGCCGCTGATTTGCGGGCCTTCGTCGGAGCCCATGTCTTTGAAGAGTTGTGCCGCGAGTGGGTCTATTACGAAGCCGACCGTGGACAACTCGGCTTTTTGCCCGAGGAGGTCGGCAGTTTCTGGGCGCAGCAGCGAGGGCAATCCGTTCAACTCGATATTGTGGCAGCCAGCCGTCGTGACAAGCAACTTTTTATTGGTGAGGCCAAATGGGGCGATAAACCCGTGTCCCGCGACGTGTTGATCGACCTCATCAAACGCAGTCAACGAATGCCGCAGGTGGCAGAAGGATGGCAAACGCAATATGCGCTATTTGCCCGCGCCGGATTCACCGACGCTACGCGCGAAGAAGCGCGCACCCTGAATGCCCGGCTTGTGGACCTGTCTGAGCTGGAGCAAGGTCTGCGCGCCTCTGCAAAACCATAAGGCTCAGATCCCACAGGCACGGGCAACTCAACATGTCAAAAAGGGACTTTAGGAAGGCCGTAACACAATGGCAGTCAGATGTGGCGTGTCCCCTTGCATGTTGGATACTTTGAACAGCCCCAGAAATCACCGCGTTTGCCCGTGCGTTTGACCATCGGCGCGCCGCACTTGGGGCAGGCGACATTGGGATCGGGCTGGCTTGGAGCCGCTCGCCTCCGGCGCGAACCCGCCTTGCCCGGCGCGCTATTTGCCACAGGCCGCGACTGCGGCGGCCTGGGAAACGCCGCCATCTTCGCCGGGGCGGCTTGCAGGGCTTGCTGGAACGGATCGTAGAACGCCTGCAGGGCCTTGACCCAGTCACGTTCACCGCGCGAGATGTCGTCGAGCCAGTCTTCAACCTGGGCCGTGAATTGATAGTCCATCACCTCCGGGAAAGCGGCGATCAGGGCGTCGCAGGTGACTTCGCCCAGAGTCGTCGGCGACAAGGTTCGTTGCTCCAATTCGACGTAGGTGCGTTCCTTCAACGTCTTGAGAATCGCGGCATAGGTGCTTGGCCGGCCAATTCCCCGTTCTTCAAGAGCCTTCACTAACGCCGATTCAGTGTAACGTGGGGGTGGCTGGGTGAAGCGTTGTTTGGGAATCAGGGCCAGCAGATCAAGCAACTCCTGGATCGCCATCTCAGGCAATGTCTGCGGCTCGTCGTCATTGTCTTTCTCCTCAGGCTCCTGCCAAACACGCAGGAAACCGTCGAAGAGCAGAACTCTGCCTGTCGCCCGCAACAGATAGGGCGGTTTCTGATCCAAGATGGCCGTCACCTCGACCGTCGTCACCTCATAAATGGCGGCGGCCATCTGCGAGGCGACGAAACGCCGCCAGATCAGGTCGTAGAGTTGCAACTGCCGCCCAGTGAGGTACTCCTTGAGCGTATTTGGGTAGCGCCGCACGTCGGTCGGGCGGATCGCCTCATGCGCTTCCTGGGCATTTTTCACCTTGGTCTTGTAATGTGGCGCAGAATCGGGCAGGTACTTCGCGCCCAATGTGTCTTCAATCATTTTGCGGGCCGCCGCCTGCGCTTCGGGGGCGATGGCGGTCGAGTCGGTGCGCATGTAGGTGATCAGGCCGACCGGTTTGCCTTCGCCCACGGCGA
>Ga0247727_10000902_pt1 | contig 72113 bp, 83 predicted proteins | sample WisWelCaveWW1625_FD_202498 | JGI IMG/M metagenome (GOLD analysis project Ga0247727, IMG submission 202498) | Biofilm microbial communities from Wishing Well Cave, Virginia, United States - WW16-25 | ecosystem: Environmental > Aquatic > Deep subsurface > Groundwater > Cave microbial mat | place... | reverse complement strand
ATGCGGCGGACAGGATTCGAACCTGCGAAGGCACTAAGCCGCTAGAGTCTAAATCTAGCCCGTTTGACCGCTTCGGTACCGCCGCGTTAAAACTACGTCAATAAAAGTAGTATATAATAGTATTTGTTAGAACTTACTTGCGCTTGCGAGGATTCTTCCAGTTATAACTTCTCAGCTTGGCGCTCTTGCCGTAACCGCAACTGGCGCAAACAGACTTCTTGATGTGATAACTATTCCTTCCACACCTTCTGCACGGAACGTGAGACGTTCCACGAGAACGCTTACCCTGCGAACCTGTTCCACCGTAACCTTTGCTCATTTTATTATGCCGGGCTGATCAAAACTATCGTGTCACCGCGAATGAAAGCAGTGCCAAGCTTGCGCTTAACTTCTCCATCTGCTCGCTCCTCGGTATCATCAAGAACAACGTTAATATGAATGTCAAACGCTCTAAGCGTTCCAACATACTGTTTGTTATTCTTGCACTCAACAATCACTTTCTTATCGCGAGCGCGATTCAATGCATCAAGCGGTCTTGCTTCCATAGGTAAACACCCCAAAATATTGGTATAAAAAAAGTCCAAGAGGGGAGTATTTAAAGGTTTCGGAATGAATTGTCGAACAGACCCAAAACAAATATAAACGACTTTAAAAAACAAAGAAGAGATGGTTGAAAGCTTGAAGGCGCTGTTCAAGAAAACAATTCTTTTTGATTGGTACAGAAAAATCAGACCTTCTCCCGGACAGAATATTAAACAGGCAGCAGTGAAAGAATACGCTGCGAGATTTGGCACGCCAATACTGATAGAGACCGGGACATATTACGGCGATATGATTGAAGCAATGAAAAAAGAATTCAGAACGCTCTACAGCATAGAATTAGAACCTCAACTTTATGCGAGAGCCAAAAAAAGACTTGCAAAATATCAGAACATAAAAATAATCAACGGAGACAGCGCAGAAAAACTGCCGGAAATACTCGAAACAATCAATGAGAAATGCCTTTTCTGGCTGGATGGCCATTATTCAGGCGCAGAAACTGCCAAAGGCAACCTTAAAACGCCAATCATTCAAGAACTTAAAACAATTTTTAACCATCAGATAAAAGACCACGTCATACTAATTGACGATGCGAGATGCTTCAACGGAAAAAATGATTATCCGACAATAAAAAAACTGAAAGAATATGTTATGAGAAAGTCACAATATAAGAATTTTGAAATTAAAGATGATATCATAAGAATACACTAGAGCTCAGAATCCAAAGCTCTTCTGCTTCTTCTTATAATACTTGTACCCGTAATACACTACGAAAGGAAGCGCTATGATAAGAGGCAAATACCAATACCAAGCAATGCCCTTGGACTCGGAAACAGGAGCTTCAGCTTCACCCTGCACAGTTGATTGCTCTTCAACTTCTTCCCGCTCTTCAGGCTTCTTCGACTCAACTTCACACTCATCACCAACACCATCCTTATCAGAGTCATCCTGGTCCTCGTTAATCGCCGCAGGACAATTGTCAACAAAATCAAAAACATCATCACCATCAATATCTTCCTCTCTAGCAAAACGAACAATCAAATCATTCTGATTCCCATTATTGTTCAAATCTCCAAGAACGCCCTCAGAAGAAACAAACGCAACACTGTTCTCAAAAACAGAAGGCATCATTCCCGCAACATTAAGCTTAGCAACCCTGATAGAGTCCAAAGACAAGCCATACAAGTTTTCATCACGCTCAAACAAAACAACATCACCAAAAATGCTTGGAGAACTGCCAACAACACCAGTCTCAACAACCTTCTGAGACTTCGCATCAAACACAACAATTTCATCGCCAGAAACAAAAACAGCCTTTCCAGTCTTAGCTATGAACGGCCTTGACGCTGCAATCTTTGCATTTGACACCTGCCTAGTCTCCTTGTCAAAAACACGCAGAACCATATCTTTCTTGTCGCCATCGCCGTTCAAGTCGATATTTACCTGATGCTCATCAGTCAAGAAAACCAAAGAATGCTGGTTAAGAGCAGGAAAATCACCAACAGCCTTCAGGTTAACCACATCCTTCTTATCAATATCATACTGTCTAAGAATATCATCAGACAAATCAGCATCATTAGAAAAATCAACACCCAGGTCTTTTTCATTAGTTGAGAAAACTATGAAGCTGGAAAACACGACCGGATTTTTTCCAACAGCTTTAGTGTTCACAACACTCTTGTCCTGAACATTGGCAAACTGAATAACAACGTCTTCCTTGTCACCATCCTCGTTCAAGTCAACATCAGACTCCTTAGTCTCAAACGCAACAGTAAAACCAAACAAGAAAGGATTGCTTCCACGCGCAATCTCGCGCTCCTCATCCCTAGAAAGATCAAAAACATAAACAAAACCATCACGCTCGTAAGCGATAACATCACCATACAAGACAGGATGCCCGCCAATCACATTAGTGCTCTCAACGAGCAAACCGTAAGAAAAAGGAACTGCCAACAGGAGTGCAAATAACCATACACGCATACCTGAAGGAGATAATTGAGGCAATATAAACCTTTTGACTTAGAAAGCTTTTTAAATAAGCCCTATCGAACCACTATTCATGGTAGTGGTACAAAGAGCAAGAACGTCAAGAAAGCCAACAGGCGGACTGTACAACATAGCCAGATCTAAAAGAAAGTTCGAAATAGGAAGAATGCCGGCAATGACAAAGCTGGGCAAGCAAAACGTCAAAGTCATCAAAACAAAAGGCGACTCAAGAAAAATGAAAGTCCTAGTAGCACAATTCGCAAACGTACTAGACCCAAAAACAAAGAAGTACATCAAAACAGCAATCAAAACAGTTGACGAATGCCCAGCGAACAGGCACTTCGTCAGAAGAAACATACTAGTCAAAGGCGCAGTCATAACAACAGAAGCAGGAAAAGCAAAAGTAACATCAAGACCAGGACAAAGCGGAACAGTTAATGCAGTGCTGATTTAATTTCAGCTGTTAATTCTTTTTTCGTCGAAATTTAAAAAACGTTTCACTTGCAAGTAGGTCAAACATAGTGAAAAATTATTGGGCAGAATATATGTTCTTGTGCGATAATGTTTATATATGAATTCAACATCTAGTAAGTTGCTCCGACGAAGACCACAAGATGTTGTGGTTTTTCGTCACTTTTGAGTACATTGTGAGTGAAAAGAGGCGAATTACGAAAAATGAAGTGTCCATTTTGCCAGCATACAGACAACAAAGTTCTTGACAGCAGGCTAACACCAGATTCTGACAGCATACGCAGAAGAAGAGAATGCACAGAGTGCACCAAAAGATTCACAACATACGAACGCGTTGAAATATTCGACATCTCAGTCGTAAAGAGAGACGGAAGAAGAGAGCCATTCTCAAGAGAAAAAGTCCTCAAAGGAATACTAAGAGCCTGCGAGAAAAGACCAGTAAAAAGAGAAGACATGGAAAGAGTTGTTGACATAATAGAATCCTCACTAAGACAATCAGACAAGGAGGAAGTCAGCACCAGGAAAATCGGAGAGCACGTCATGCTCGAAATCGCAAAACTCGACGATGTCGCTTACGTACGATTTGCAAGCGTTTACAAGAAATTCAAAGACGCAAACCAATTCGTAGATGCCATTAAAACACTAAAGAAACACGAGAAAATGCTGGAGGTAGAGCCATAATGACGCCAATAAATAACACGACAGAAGAACTAAAAATCTGGGACAAGCCACCATTCGGAAACATCCCACTCACAGAAAACCAAAGAAAAGTCATCAAAGACAAATACCTGCGAGATGACCCAAGCGTTGAAAACTGGCTCTGGGGCGTAGCAAAAAACATCGCACTCTCAGAAGCACTCTACCACCCAGAAATACCAAGAGACCAACTATTCGCAGGCGTCAGATACAGCCAAGAATGGATAGATGTAGGAAATGGCGAGACCAGCGAACTCCTATTAATACACGTAGGCGCGAAAAACTACAACGACCAAGACCAAAACCACAGAAGATTCGTACAAAACCTGTACAAAATACTTGAAAACAGTCCAAAAGCAAGAGAAGTAGTACTCAAAACAGCAACACAATACTACGACATGCTAGCAAACTTCGACTTCCTGCCAAACAGCCCAACACTAATGAACGCAGGAAGAGAACTGCAACAACTAAGCGCGTGCTACGTTTTACCAATAGAAGACAGCATAGAAGCCTGGGGAGACCTGGTCAAACAAACAATGCTCATCCACAAATCAGGAGGAGGAACAGGATTCTCAGGATGCAGAGTCAGACCAAAAGGAGACAGAGTCAAAAGCACAAAAGGAGTGGCATCAGGCTCACTTTCTCCGCTAAGCATAATCAACTACGCAACACAAGAAGTCAAACAAGGAGGAACAAGAAGAGGCGCAAACATGGGAATACTCCCATACTGGCACCCAGACATCTTCGACTTCATCAAACACAAAGCAGAAGACGGAAAACTTGAAAACTTCAACGTTTCAGTCGCAGTAGACAAAAAATTCATGGAAGCAGTCAAAAACGACCAAGAAATAGAACTGGTCAATCCAAGAACGAAAGAAGTCCACAGCAAAACAAGCGCTAAAGAAATGTTCAACATGATATGCGATTACGCGTGGAAAACAGGCGACCCAGGAATGATATGGCTAGACAACATCAACAACAGCCTGTCAAACCCAACACCAAAACTAGGACAAATTGAAAGCACAAACCCATGCGGAGAACAACCGTTGTTGCCTTATGAGCCATGCAACCTAGGAAGCCTCAACCTTAGCAAATTCGTAGTAATGGGAAAAATAGACTACGCAAGACTAGGAGAAATAGTCAAACTAGCAATAAGGTTTTTGGACGATGTCATAGACGTCAACAACTACCCAATCCCAGAGATAGAAAAGATTGCCAAAGGCAACAGAAGAATAGGACTAGGAGTAATGGGCTGGGCAGAAATGCTGGCATTGTTGAACATTCCATACGACAGCCAAGAAGCACTGCAGAAAGGCGAAGAAGTAATGTCGTTCATCAACGGAAAATCACTCGAAGCAAGCGATGAACTCGCCATAGAAAGAGGAGTCTTCCCCAACTTCAAAGACAGCATCTACGACCAAAGCGGGCAATACTACAGAGAATGGGCAAAAGGAAGACCAAGAAACTGCGCGAGAACAACAATCGCGCCAACAGGAACAATCGCGATTTGTGCAGGCCTGCAAGGAGGCGGAATAGAACCGTTCTTTGGAATCGCTTACACAAGATATAATGCAAAAGCGCTAGACGCTTTGAAAGCAAACAAAGAGCCAGACGAAAAAGACGTCTTCCATGAAGTCAACCCAATATTCATGACAGTAGCAAAAGCAAACAACTACTTCGGCTTGAAACCTGAAGAGTTATGGAAGAAGATAGAAGCAAACCACAACTCAGTAAGAGGCGTTAAAGAAATCCCAGAAAACGTACAACTGGCATTTGGAAGCGCGCACGACATACCAGTACAATACCACGTAAAACAACAAGCAGCATTCCAAAAACACACAGACAACGGAGTTTCTAAAACGATTAACTTGCCAAACAGCGCATCTGTAGAAGACATCAAACAAACATACATGATGGCATGGGAGACAGACTGCAAAGGAATCACAGTATACCGAGACGGATGCAAGAGCCACCAAGTCCTGAACATATCCAAGAAAGACGCAAAAGAAACTGTTAGAGAAATACCAAAAATAGACCCAACAGAAGGCATGGGCTCAGTGTACTACCAGTTTGAAACAGGCTACGGCCCAGTCCACGTGCACATAGACCACCACAACGGACAAATAATGAAAGTGTTCACAAACATCGCACCGATTGGAACAGAAATAGCTGGTCTGACGTCCATCATGGGAGTGCTAATCAGCAAATACCTTGAAATGGGCGGAGACGTAAACAGGCTGCGAAGACACTTAAACAGCATCAAAAGCGACAAACCATACGGCTTTGGACCAAAACGCATCGAAAGCATTCCGCACGCCGTGTCTACAGCTCTTAGCAAGTTCCTAGCACAAATGGGCAACCTGCCAGGACAACAAATGCTAACACCGCACATAGCAACACCAGAAGTAAAAATGCAGAAAGCAGACCATCCGCAAGAACACAAGCCAGGACACTGTCCAAAGTGCTACTCGCCAAACATAGCCTACTTGAGCGGGTGCTCGGGACCAACCTGCTACGAGTGCGGATTCAGCGAGTGCTCATAATTTTTATTTTTTTATGTCAATCGTAACAAAAGGCGGAGACAACGGAGAGACTTCTTTACTGGGCGGACAACGCGTGCCCAAGACTGATTCAAGAATAGAAGCATACGGAACCGTAGACGAACTAAACGCGAGCATAGGAGTAGCGTTCTGTCATGTTAAGAACATTGAAACCAAGAAAGTTCTACACCAAGTAATGAACGACTTGTTCAAAATCGGAGCAGAACTCTCAGCAATGGGAACAAAATTCACACAATACCCCAAAATCACTTCTGACAATACGGATTACATTGAACGAGAAGTGTACAAAGTAGAAGAAAAACTTCCAAAACAAACATCATTCATACTCCCAAAAGGAAACGAGGCAGCATCACACCTGCACTTGGCACGAACTATCTGCAGACGAGCAGAAAGAAAAACAATGCAGTGCAACGAAAAACACCAAGCAGGCACTGAAATAATAAAATATCTCAACAGGCTAAGCGATCTACTGTTCATCTACGCAAGACAAGAAAACGCGGGAAAAGATGAAGCCGTGAATTATGATTGAACTGCATCAGAAGAGACTGCAGTGATAGCTAAATCTTTATATATCAAGAGAATAAATCCATTTACGGGGGAAACATGGATCAAACAGCTAAAGAGGTAGTGCTAACGTACGAAACATTGTACGAGCTATTACGCAGGGAAAAATCACGCGACGAACTGCAAAAACTAGACGACGGCTTTTTCAGAGACATTCTAACCTATTTGCGCGAAAAACAACAAGCATACGATGACAACCTGACAAAGAACGACATATTCTCACAAAGCGAAAGAGACAAACTACACATACAAATAACAAACATCAGAAAAATACTGAGAGACTTGTACGACATCAGAGAAAGAAAAATCATCAACATGTCAATCAACAAAAGCAGGACAAACTCACATATCGTTGATACGGCAAATTTACTTGCACAAGAACAAGTAATGTTCGCAAGCTTACATTCTGTCTTGACGCAGTACAGAACAGGCATACTGCACAGACTGCTGGAACAAAGAGAGCCGGACATTCTGCCAATAGTCCTCCCGCTGCCAGATGAGAAAGAAGAAATTCCAAGACCGGCAGAACAACACGGAATAAAGAAAATCAAAGTTTTGGAAGCAATAGAACAATTCTACGGAGAAGAACTGGAACAATACGGACCGTACCAACTAGACGAGGAAATAAGCCTGCCAGAACAACTAGCAGACATACTCATCTCTCAAGGAAAAGCAACAGAACTACAGCAACCTTTTTAAACCCCTTCTATACCCACAGACGTTATGAAGTTTCCAAAGACAAGAAAGACATACTGCGCTAAGTGCAAAAAGCACACAGAACACAAGATAATAGAAGGCAAGAAGAAAACAAGAGGAAGCGCTCACCCGCTCAGCTTTGGAAGCAAGAAGAGAATCAAGTCCAGAGGCAAACTGGGCATAGGAAACCAGGGCAAGTACTCAAAACCCGCAATTACCAAGTGGAGAATGGCGGGAAGAAAAACAAGCAAGAAAGTCGACTTACGATTCGAATGCCAAGTCTGCAAGAAAATGCACGGAATCAGCGGAGGAGGCTTCAGAACAAGAAAGGTGGAGTTCAAATGAGAAATCGCATGAAAGAAAGCAATGGAAAGTTCATCAAAATCAGATGTCCAAAATGCAAAAACGAACAAATAATGTTCGGCAAATCAAGCACAAAAGTACTCTGCCTCGTATGCAGCAAAGAACTCGCAGACCCAGTCGGCGGAAAAAGCAGGGTAAAGGCGAGAGTGCTAGAAGTTCTAGAGTAAGACTTCTAAGTTTTAACCGGATTAAAATAACGATCAAAAGTTTTCTGACCGAGCCGCCGATCAATTTTGCGTATGTATCCTGCAATTTCATCACTCCCAAAATAACCATTACGCCCCGGTGGCGCTTTCTCGGCGCGCAGTTTGCCATCAACACGAGTCACAACTGGAAGCGCATCATAATTAAGAGCTCTGCCAGTCATAACCTCAACCAGCCTCATCCACGCACAAATTGGGATTCTATTATCAGGGGGACACCACCTGCTCTGATACTTTAAAAGGGACGAGGACTGGGCCAACGCTTCACGCACCAATGGAAGAAAATCATCCTGCCGTTCGACAATCGCTTTTGCTGCCTCGCAACCCACATAATTATCAACCAGAAAAGAGCGCTTGCTTTTACTCTCCTCAACCCAGCGAGCCACCAGTTCATTGAATTCCCCACTCCGCTTCTCCATTGCCCGCAGCTGTCTCGATGTTACTTTTTCAGCAATCCACACTTTCGCTTCCAACCCCATAAGGCAAGCATATTTTCTGAATATATAAATCAGACCTAAATCTTTTTAAAGCACCCTTCTTCCCGTCGTATAATGCTCTTAAAGAAAACAGGATTCCCGCAAGACGAAGAACTCGTTCTCTGTACTGTAACAGGCATAAACCCGCACTCAGTATTCTGCACGCTGGATGAATACGGCGGAAGAACCGGCATGATACACATATCAGAAATCGCGCCAGGAAGAATAAGAAACATCAGGGAATTCGTGCAGGAAAACAAAAAAATCGTCACAAAAGTACTCCAGACAAACAAAGAAAAAGGGCACATTGACTTATCGCTTAGAAGAGTCAACCAGACGCAAAAAACAAACAAGCTCAACCAGATAAAACAAGAGCAGCTCGCAGAAAAAATAGTAGAATACGCGGCAAAACAAACAGGCGATTCAGTACTCACCCTTTACAACAAAATATCGGAGAAACTAGTGCCCCAATTCGGCACAATATTCGCGGCGTTCGAACAAGTATCACACGACCAGCTAAACCTGGAAACACTCGTTGACAAAAAAGTAGGCAAAATACTCACGGACGCCATAAAAGCAAGAATAAAACCGCCAGAAGTCAAAATTGGCGGGGACTTAAAACTATCAAGCTACGCGCCAGACGGAGTGCAAGAAGTAAAAGATACACTGGCAATAATCACAAAACAAGGACTTGAAGTAAGATACATGGGCGCAGGAACTTATCACGTAGAAGTCATCGCTCCAGATTTCAAAGAAGCAGAAAAAAAGCTCAAAACAGCAATCGACCCAGTAATGGAACACGCAAAAGACCACGACGTAACAGCAGAATGGGCGAGAAAAGAAGACTAAATTAATAAACATGAAACACATTCTAAGATGCCAGCAGTGCGGGAATTACACCATGAAAGAACAGTGCCAATGTGGGGGCACTGCGATAACAACAAAACCGCAAAGATACGCGCCTGACAAGTACGGAAAATACAGAAGAGAAGCGCGCAAAGAAGACCTCACCAAGAAAGGGCTCTTATGAACTGGAAAGTACACTACATTGCAAACAAGCCAAAACTAAGCAACCCAATTCTAATCGAAGGACTCCCAGGAATAGGAAACGTGGGCAAAGTGGCAATCGATTTCATCATAGAAGAACTAAAAGCCAAAAAAATAGCAGAATTCAGAGGCCAAAACATACCGCACACAGTATTCGTAAACGAGCACAACCTCGTAGAATTGCCAGCAATAGAATTATACTACAAAAAACTCGACAAAACAGACTTATTGCTGTTAGCAGGAGATGTCCAGCCAAACGACGAAGCAAGCTGTTACGAATTTTGCGACACAGTACTGGACACGGCACAAGAATACAACTGCAAAGAAATAGTCACGCTCGGCGGAATAGCTTTGAAACAAGAACCAAAAACGCCGCAAGTCTACATCACAGGCAACCAAAAAGACATAGTCAACAATTACTCAAAAGGAACCAAAGCGAACACGAAACTATACGGCAAAGTCGGGCCAATAATAGGAGTAAGCGGAGTATTATTGGGGCTTGCAAAAAGAAGAAACATCAATGCTGTAAGTTTGCTGGCAGAAACATACGGACACCCCTTATACTTAGGCATTGGCGGAGCAAAAGAAATACTAAAGATTCTCAAGAGAAAACTGCACACTGACATAGACATAAAATTGCTCGAACAAGAACTCGCAGACATAGAAAACGAGCTCGGAGCAAGAACAATAGACATAATCAAACAAAGAATAAAGAAAAAGAAAGGCGAAGATACTGACTACATAGGTTAGTTGCTTGAACTAAGTCCCAGCACATTGGGTTGCCAGAGGCAATCCCAATGTTTAAATACCACAATTTCTATTTAAAAACAAAAAAGGGGAAACATGCCAAAAATACTAGCGATAAAAGCACGACAAGTTCTAGACAGCAGAGGAAACCCCACAGTAGAATGCGACATAAAGACTGAACAAGGAATATTTAGGGCAAGCGTGCCATCAGGAGCAAGCACAGGAGTCCACGAAGCACTCGAGCTCAGAGACGGGGGCAATCCATTTTTAGGAAACGGAGTGCAAAGAGCAGTCAAAAACATCAACCTGATACTAGCAAAAAGACTCAAAGGAAGAACAATAATCCAGGAAGACATCGACGAACTAATGATAAAAATAGACGGAACAACGAACAAAAGCAAAATTGGCGCAAACGCGATGCTCGCAGTAAGCATGGCAGCAGCAAGAGCAGGCGCAGGAGAACAACCATTGTACGAATACCTTGGAGGACTGTACGAAAACAAAAAGTTCACACTGCCAGTGCCAGCGTTCAACATAATAAACGGAGGCAAGCACGCAGGCAACAAATTAGACATACAAGAATACATGATACTCCCAGTCGGAGCAAAAAGTTTTTCCGAAGCACTACAGATAGGAAGCGAGATATATCACACGCTGAAGAAGAATTTAGAGAATCACTTTGGGAAATCAGCAATCAACGTCGGAGATGAGGGGGGATTTGCTCCACCATTAACGTGCATCGAAGAACCATTTGACTACATTACTGACACAATAATAAAATTAGGCTACTGGAAGAAAGTCAAACTAGGCATAGACTGCGCGGCAACAACAAACTGGAGAGGCGGCGTCTACTATCTAGAAGGACATGAATTCAAGCCAAGCGAACTGGCAGAAAAATACGAAGAACTCGTCAACAACTATCCACTCGTCTCAATAGAAGACCCGTATTATGAGGAAGATTTTGACAATTTCACAAAACTAAACAAGAAATTGAAAGACACACAAATAGTCGGCGATGATTTACTAGTCACAAACCCAAAAAGAGTCCAAAAAGCAATAGTGCAGGACAGCTGCAACTGCCTATTGCTAAAAATAAACCAAATAGGCACGATAACAGAAGCGCTAAGAGCGGCGCACATGGCAATGAAACACGACTGGAACGTAATGGTCTCACACAGAAGCGGAGAAACAGAAGACAATTTCATCGCAGACCTAGCAGTCGGAATAAACGCGGGACAAATAAAATCAGGAGCGCCATGCAGAGGAGAAAGACTTGCGAAGTACAATCAATTACTCAGAATAGAGGAACAACTCGGAAGGAAAGCAGCATATGCAGGAAAAACAATCAAGTTTGCTTAAGTTTGCTATTACGTTGGCTAAAGAGAGCGCGCGAATACTTCTGAAAGTTCAGAACAAAGCAAAGATTGTACAATACAAAGGAACTGGGGGAGACTTCGCTCTTAATGCCGACATTGCATCTGAACAACATGTTATGAAACGCATACGCCAGAAATATCCCCACCACGACATTCTAACAGAAGAAACAGGACACCACCACAAAGATTCTGATTACCTGTGGATAATAGACCCATTAGAAGGAACGCTCAACTACGCACACCACCTGCCAATCTGGGCAGTAAACATAGGACTATTTTACAAAATGAAACCATACCTGGGAGCAATTTACGCGCCAGAAACAAAAGAATTATTCTACGCGTCAAAAGGAAAAGGAGCATACCTGAACGGCAAAAGAATACACGTCAACAAAGATACCAACCTCATGAAATCATTCTTCTGCGGGTCAGTCAAGCAGCTTTGCAACGTGCAAATCAGCGGACACCTGCTCAGGGCGCTCGGCTGCGGCGGCGTGGAACTCGCGTACGTCGCGTGCGGCAGATTCGGCGCGCGCATCCTACGACACGGCAATGACCCATACGGCTACGGCGCAGGAAGCATAATAGTGCTGGAAGCAGGCGGAAAACTGACAGACTGCGAAGGAAAACAGTGGAACTTGCGCTCAGATGGAGCAATAGCGAGCAACGGAAAAATACACGAAAAACTACTCAACCTCACTAATAATACTTCTTAAGAACATTATGCTTATCGGACGCTAATTTAACATGAGCAGGCAGAAGAACACTCTTCCAAGAATTCTTATTCGGCTTTGGAGCTTTACCCGAAGGAACGTCTATCGTATATTCGAAATAATCATCATACGGCATCTCCCACTTCATCATCTGTTGAATGGATGCTTTTTCAAAATAACGCCTGAAAGGACGCATGCTATTGCCATGAGCTGAAACAGCAACATTAACCTTGTACTTCTTAATGAAAGAAAGCAAGTACTTCAGGAAAGAACGCACTCTGCCCTCAACCATCCTCACACTCTCACCCTTCGGAGGCGGAAAATTATAAGCGCGATGATACTTGTCAAACAAAGCTTTGCCGTACTTCTTGCTGAAAGCAGCATGAGAATGCCCCTGCAACTCCCCATAACAACGCTCAAGCATTCTGTCATCACGAAAAACAATCACATTGCGATGAAACTTCAAAACCTCCCTCAAAGTCTCCTTGGAACGAGTCAAACTTGAAGAAAAAGCGACATCAATATGCTTGCTTTTCAGCTTTTTAGCAACAGCGCTTGCGTTCAACCTGCCATTGCGCGTCCAAGTAGCATCCATCCAACCAGTAAAACGCTTGCGCTTGTTAAAATGCGTCTGGCCGTGCCTGAACAAGTAAATATGGCATTTCATCTTCCAACAGCCTTGTTATGCGCTTCTATATACCTTTCTATAAAACGCTTCCAATCAGCAGTAGCTGCAAACTTCTGAGCCATAATCTTATTCTCAATACGCTCCTTAGTCGTAAAATGAGCAAAACGAGACATTTCTTCAGTCAAAGCAGTAACAATCTCCTCCTCGGACTTCTTGAATCTCGGAAGAACAAAAATTCCAGGATACTTGCCCTGCTGGCACTCCTTGCAAATATACTGGCCAAAACCCGCCAAGTCAGTCGTAATACTGCTGACGCCCAGCGCGGCAGCTTCCAAAGGAGTATAACCCCACGGCTCATAATAACTAGGAAAAACGCCAAGATGAGAACCCTGCATGCTTTCGTAATAACTCGTGTCTAACAAACCATCAGCACCGGACAAGTAAATTGGATAAAAGACAACCTTTACAACATCATCAGCAGAATTATCAAGCCCAACAGCGCGCAAAGCCTTCACGATCAAATCAGTATCCTCGTCATACAAGAAATGAGTGCTGATAGGAGGAACTCCTTTACGCATCAAACGCTTCAGCTTGGGCTTTATTTCCTGAATAAAATCCTCGCCAAACAAAGACTCATTTCCAACAGCCTTGCCCATAATCAACAATTCCAACAACCTGTTATGAACATCCTCGTGAACTTCATCAATACTATTTCTCACGTCATTGAAAAAAGTCCTGCTCTCAAGAAGCTCAGGGCGAATTCCCTTAACGTTGCCAGGAATCCAAAAGAAAGCCACAATTGTTTTTTCGCACTTCTCTGCCTTCAGCTGGTCATTCAGCCTTCCCAATGCCTTAATGAACACGTCAACTCCTTTATCATGGAACTCGTACCTGCCAGCAATAAAATAGACAAGAGTGTTCTCAATATCGAAATTATAGTAAGGAAAGAAATAATACATTAAAAACTGCCTCATCCTGTTCCTGAAAAGCCTGTGCTTGAGAGAAGCTTCCTCAAAAGATGGAAACTTGGACATGTCAAGACCATTAAACAATAAAACATCAGGCTTTCTGCCAAGAAAATGCTCGGCCTCCATGCCAGTAATCTCGCTAACAGTTGTGAAAACGCTGGCATTCAAAGCACTCTGCTTTTCCAAAGAATGCTTAGCCCAAACAGAAGGACCAAGCTTTTTCGCCTCGCCATCAGAATCAATGCTTTCCAGCTGTTCGTAAATATCGCGCTCCTGCATTGCAAGAGAACGGCCAAGAGTAGTCGCGTGAGTGGTAAAAACAGTGCCAACATCGGCCTTTTGGTGCTTCAAGTACAGCAATCCTGCGCCGGCAAGCCACTCGTGAAAATGAGCCACGGCACGCTTGCCCATGGCTTTAGCTAACTCTTCAATAACCCTGCCAACAGCATAAGCCCAGACAACAGGCTCGTCAAAATCATACCACTCAGTACCAAGACTGTCAATCTTGTACCAATCCCACAATTTACGCTTAATATCGTTCTTCTGGGCAGAGAAATTAGTAAAATCGACTAATAACGTGTTAGGATTGCCTTTCGTAATCCAAGTGCCACAATGCACTTCAATGCCCTCCTTCTTCAGCGCATCAATAGCGCCCCTGCACTGCTCAGGAGGCACGTGTTCCTCAAAAATACCCCACGACTTCTTAGGAAAATAAGGACCAATCAGGAAGTAATTATCGCCATAATGCTCTTTCATGGGCAGGACTTTGCTCTGCACTACAGTAAAAATACCGCCAACCTTATTGCAAACTTCCCACGATACTTCAAAACACAACTCTGCCTTAGCGTCCATGAGTACACCACAATGTCTCTACTTAAAAAAGGTTTAACACCACTCAGAAGTGGATTACGTGCATCAAAATAGCAAAACCAAGAACTAAAGTAATCACGACATAGATAGAATAAAGTTCAAATGCTTCCATGGTAGAAAAGTTAAAATAAAAAATAAAAAATTAAGGAACTTAGATAGTTCCCGTCAAGCCTGGGTTCTGGCAACAGTATGCCGCACCATCAGCCTGTGATTCATCAAGCATTGCTTCGACGTTTTCAGGCGTCAAACCATAGTAGCTCGCTGAAACCTGCAAGTCAACAGCGTTCAAGTTGTCAAGGTCATTGCAACCTCTTCCTTGTGCCATGTATGCAGTTGCTTCGTTTGCGTCTGCTGGTGTTTCGTATCCTCTGTCACCAGTCAAAAAGTCAAGCCATTGACATGCAATGATTGAAGGAATTTCTTCATATTGCCTGTTGAATGTTTGTCTTCCATATGACTGAACTGTCTTCTTGTATGGGTCTTCGCCGGTTACTTCCCATGCTACTTTGTTAGGGATAGCACCTTGGCCGCCATAGTTGCCTTCCATACCGGATGGGTAGTCTAATGCTCTACCTGTAAATGCCCTATCATACGGCGTGTATACTCCTCTAATTGCACCGCCATACTCCTTGGCTGCTGGCACTGCGAATTCACCTGTTGCCTTCTTCATTCCCGTGAACAATAGCACGAGACCGACAATGGCAATAATCGCTACAATGCCTAGAATTACCAATGCAATTCCTTTACCACTTTCTTCTGCCACAAGCAATCACCTCGTTTAGTTTTGCTTAATCGTTTTGTGTGTTAAGCACACACTGCTTTATATACTTTTCGCTTTGTCAAAACGTACAATCGTTCTGACTTTTTTTGATTTTTTAACAAAAAAAATAAAAAATTAACTTGCGATTCCGCCAATCATTGTGTTATCTCCCGGATAGACACAAAGACCTGCTTTGTCGCCAGTTTCTACAACAGTGAAATCACGGATGCTCTCGTAATATCCTCTCTGATTATCGTTGTACGAAATCAAGAAGCCTCCTCTTCCGCACTTTGTCAAAGCAGATGGAACGTCGCTCTTTGGATCTCTCTTCGGACTTCCATAGTAGTTCCAGTGCGTTGTCAAATCTTTACTTGCAGTTGAAGGCCACAAGTATTCATCACCAGGCCTGTTTGCAGGAGTTCCCCTGCCAACCCAGTAAGGATAAGAAATTTCTTTCATCGCTCCGCCATAAATTCCCTGACCAGTTGCTCCTTTCTTCGCATTTGTGAAAAGCAACACGAGTCCGACAATGGCAATAATTGCCACAATACCAAGAATCACCAAAGCAATACCTTTGCGTTCATCAGCCATTCTTTTTCACCTCTTGAGTAAAATACAGTCTCTTTTAGACTAATATAGCATTATGTATACTGGATATATTTAAACTTTGCGTTTCTTCTGTATGTATTCTCTATATAATATCCAAACAACCGCAATGCTGACAGCAGAGTCAGCGACGTTAAAAGCAGGCCAGAAATGAAAATCAATAAAGTCGACAACAGCACCATAATATAGACGGTCTGTCAGGTTTCCTAAAGCTCCACCGAGAATAAGACCAAGAACTGGCTGAAGATTTGCCTCGAAAGATTTATGCTTAAGAATTAAAAAAACAGCAACGGCGGCCGCAAAGACGATAAAAAACCACGACGCGCTCTTGAACAAGCCAAAAGCAGTGCCAGTATTAGTAAGGTGCGTCAAAGAAAAAAGTTTCAAGTCTATTGACGAGTTTAAAGGAATAAAGTTCAAAACTAAAAACTTTGAAATTCTATCGAGAAGAAAAACAAAAACTGCAACGCTCCAGAAAACTAAACTCCTGTCCGCCATCTCTGCTGATAAGGACTCTGCTCTTCCTTTCTCTCCAAACGTTCAAGACGCTGCAAAACAGTCTCCAATTGAGCTTTAATCGTGTCCAACTTAGAGGATATTAATTGCAACTGCTGGTCAGCAGACATTGCCGGCTGCTGTTGAAACGCCCGCGGAGACTGCAAGCTACCAGGCTGAAACTGCTCGTGCTCAAAAGGAGGCTCGTTAATACCAGGAGTAGGCCTCGGCATCCCCATCTGGTCAATTCCGGAAGGCATCTGCTGTTCAGGAATAGGCATTTCAGCAGTTCTCGGCATTTCAGTAATAGCTTCTTCCTCTTTCTTCCAGAACTTCAACTTGTCCATCATTCCCATGAAATAGAAATAATAATAGCACTGTTATAAAACTTTCTCAGCAAGGCGGATTGGCGCGCATGCCCGGCTGGCAAACACTATCGTGAATGCCGCAATACTCATTAACGCGCACGTCATCATCAGAAGCATTATCCAAAACTATAGGAATACGGTCGCGCAGCAAATTTTCAAGCTCTTCCCTGTCGTTTCGAGCAAGAGCGATGCGCGCTTCTCCCAGATGGTACTCTGCAGGAAACCTTCGCTCATACGACAAATACTTGTCGCGCAAAATCCTGCATATCGCCCCAGCATACTTCTGCCTGCTCGCCATGCTCCTCGGCGCGTCAGAATTAAAATGACGCTCGTGAAGGCCAGACTCAATTGTATCGCGCAATTTATCGACGTCAAGAATCTCGCGCACGCGGGGCCTGCAATCAAAAATTTCTTCCACTCTCTGAGCCAGATCGCCTCTGCTTGTCGTGAAAGGAGCAACACCGCGCTCTTCAGCATGCGCTTTAATCGTGTTCAAAATCCTAGCATAACTCCCAAATGCAACTCTTACGACCTGCGAGTAAAATTTCACAGGATCAGTAACAATACTCCTGTTTCTCTGGCGCGCAACCTCAGCCCAGCCGGCAGAAACTGCAAGAATTTCCTCAGGATTCATAACCTGAAACAAATCAGAAACCATGGGACCCTGCTGAAGGCCAAGATACACGTCATCAAGAAAATTAAAATATGCTTTGAAACCCTCAGGCCCGCACAAAATACGCTGATTAATCCCCCTTTGTGTGAAACCGAAATTCTCGTTCAATGCCATAAAAAGAAGACAAAATAGACCATATATAAGCTTTACTACTGTTTGGAGACTATATTATATATTTAAACCTGCGACTATAGTATAGGGCTATGAGGGTGGAAAATTTCAATCTTGAGCACACGCTAGACTCAGGACAATTCTTCAGATACGAGAAAATAGGAGACTGGTACCACTGCCAAGAACGGGACAAGAGTTTTAGAATTAAACAGAACGGAAACGAGCTGGAGTTCGAAGGAACAACAAAAAAGCACGTTGAAAAGTTGTTTGGACTAGACAAGAATTACGACAAAATAATTTCCGAATTATCAAAAGACAAAACATTGCTGCCAGCGCTCAAACAATACAATGGACTAAGAGTAATGCAAAGAGACCCATGGGAAACGCTCATCAGTTTTCAATGCAGCATTTTCTCAAACATCAAAAAAATAAAACTAAACATGAACAAGCTCGCAAAAGAATTCGGCAACGGCAAATTCCCAAAGCCAGGAGAAATAAACGATTTGGGAAAAATCAAAAAATGCGCGACAGGATTCAGAGCAAAATACATACACGCGGCGAACAAACAAGTCACAGACCAGTATTTGTCAACGCTCAGAAAGAAAAGCTACCCGGAAGCAAAACAAGAACTCATGAAACTGCCAGGCATAGGAGAAAAAGTCGCAGACTGCATATGCCTATTCTCGCTCGGCAAAACAGAAGCATTCCCAGTAGACGTATGGATAGAAAGAATGATGACAAAAATTTATTTCAACGGCAAAAAAACAAAAGCGAAAGAAATACGAGAATTTGCAGACAAAAGATGGGGGAAAAACGCTGGGTACGCGCAACAGTTTTTATTCCACTGGGGCAGACTTAAGAAATAACGGCGACAGCAAAATTCTTGGCTTTCAAAGAACGGAACTTCTCAGAACCCTCGCCCTTCGCGCCAACTCTCACTTCGTATTTGCCCTTCTGCAAAGAAGCACGCGCAAAGCCAGAAGCATCAGTAAAACAACGATTATTGCTAATGCGCTTTTTGTTCAAAGGCGAAACAACAAGCTTTCCTTCTGAGTCGCGAACTTCGACAAGAGCAAACTCACTTCCAGAAATGTCAACGAAAATCAGCACTTCCATTGCTCTTGGAACTTCAAAATCAAACCATTTGTTAATCACCCACTCCTCAGTTGGCACCAAGCAAGAAAGCTGGAAGGGCAAAGTAATTGATTTGGTCTTAGCAGGAGCAGGAACGCACATCGTTTTATCCAAGCAACCATCAAGGCAATTTGTGATTAAGAATCCTCCGACAGAATTACACTCTCCATCTTTTACTAAAAACTGTTTTTCAACATCACCCAAACAAGCGCCACGCAAGCAGCCGAGAGAACAATCAACGGGAGTTGCAACAATTTCATTATTATCACAAGCGTACTCAATAACTTTTGAGATGGGAATAGGGCCAGAATCAGACTTCAGAGACAGACAAGAATCTTCCAGAATTTTCGCGCCTTTCACAACTTTTCCTTTCACAAATGCGTCAGAACCATCAGAATCAACACAAGTCTCAACCACAGGCGGAAGCGGAATAGCCGTTGGCTGGACAAGTACAGGTGCTTCAACAACGGGCCTTTCAACAACAGGCTGAACAGGCGCCTGGCCAATACAAGCCACAAGCAACAAAAGAAACACCAGCTTTTTCATAACAACAAAGTCTAACGCTAGATATATAAATCTTGTTCATGCACACAAAAACATGCCAACACATAAGGAAATTGACAAAGTGCTAAGCATACTTTCAAGACAACAGGGCACCACAACAATGCTTGGCAGAATGGGGGAAAAATACGAGCCGTTCAAAGTTTTGATTTCAACAATTCTGAGCGCACGTGCAAAAGATGAAGTGACGGAAGTCATTGCGGAAACACTGTTTGAAAGTTACCCTACAGCGCAAAAGCTGGCAAATGCGAATGCGAAAGACGTCAAGAAAATAATCAAAAAAATAGGATTTTACAATGCCAAGACAAAGAACATAATTAATTCCGCAAGAATGCTTTTGGAAAAATTTGACGGAAAAGTGCCGGACACAATGGAACAACTCATCGAACTGCCAGGAGTTGGAAGAAAAGTCGCAAACTGCGTTTTAGTTTACTCATTCCAGAAAGATGCAATACCAGTAGACACGCACGTTCACAGGATATCAAACAGGTTGGGCTGGGTGAAAACAAAAATGCCGGAAGACACGGAACAAGCGCTTGAGAAACTAGTGCCGAGAAAACACTGGCAATTGATAAACGACACGTTCGTCGCGCACGGCAAAACAATCTGCGCGCCAATATCGCCATTCTGCTCAAAATGCCCTATATATAAATACTGCAAACGAAGAGGGGTAACCACGCAAAGATAAAATGGCAGACATAAACAAAATCGCAGGACTGTGCATAAGAGACAAGAAACTGTTAATCGTGTACAAAAAAACAGACAAAATGTACATAACACTCGGCGGAAAAATAGAAGCTGGAGAAACAGACCTGGAATGCCTAAAACGAGAAGTCAGAGAAGAACTCAGATGCGGAATCCAAAACCCGGTTTATTTCGAAACATTTGAAGGAAGAACATACGACAACTCAAAAAGCATACACATGAAATGCTATTTCTTAGAACTAACAGGAGAGCCCGCAATAAACCCCGCGGACAGCATAGACCATTACCGCTGGATAGACAAGAATTACAAAAAAGAAGGCATATTAGTAGCTCCACTGCTGGAACAAAAAGTAATACCAGAACTAATCAAAAAAGGACTACTCTAAACAAAAACCATTTAAACAAGACTTCTCAAACACACCCCAATGGTAAACACGCTCAAAGTTCTCGCAGCAGTTGTCGCATTACTAATAATAATAGGCCTAGGAATGCTTGGCAAGAAATTAATCCGCGCGCTAATATTCAAAACAGCAAAAACACACAGCAACGAAAGCGCAGTACTAGAATTCATCACAGGGGCAGTAACAGCAGGAATAGCAATAGCATACTACACCAGCAAACAGCCAGTCGCAGACGCGTTCATGTGGACAGGCATCGTCATATTCTTCCTAGGAGGAATACTCCAGCTAATAGCGCGCAAACAATTATACGAAGAAAAAACATTCGAAGAACGACTAAGCGCGAGCTTTGCAGCAGCACAAACAGGATTATACTCAAAAATAAGACACCCAAACAAGAGCGCGTTGCTGTTAATGATGCTGGGCTTTTGCCTAGCAATGGGAAGCATCTGGGGACTGGCGCTCACAATAATACTGTTCTTCCCAAGCGTGCTGTACAGAATCAGCCAGGAAGAACGAGCACTGCTTGACAAGTTTGGAGACAGGTGGATGTCATACAAAGACGATACTAAAAAACTGATACCAGGAATACTATGAAAAAACCGCAACCAAAAGAAGAAATAACAGGCGGAAAAATACTAAGAACGACCTGGAAAGTAATCAGCACGGGAATCAGCATACTAATGGTGCTAATATTCGCAATGTTCTTTTTCAGCATTTTAGGCTCACTCGTACCAGAACTGGAAACAGGCAACGTAGCAGTCATACCAATAGAAGGACTCATCACAACAGGAGATGAAACCTTCCAAACAACCGTCGACAGCGCAGGAATAGTAAAACTCATAGAAAAAGCGGAAAAAAATGACGACATCAAAGCAATAGTTCTTGAACTAAACAGCCCGGGCGGAACACCAGTAGCAACAGACGAGATAGCAACAGCAGTAAAAGAAGCCAACAAAACAACAATCGCAGTAATCCGAGAAACAGGAGCTTCGGGAGCATACTGGATAGCAACAGCAGCAGACAAGATTTACGCCAACAAAATGAGCGTGACAGGAAGCATAGGAGTACAAGCAAGCAGGCTGGAATTCACAGGACTGCTGGCAGACTACAACGTCACTTATAGAAAATTGACCGCGGGAAGACTGAAAGACGCTGGAACAATGCTCAGAGAAATGACATCAGAAGAACAACAACTATTCCAAACAATGCTCAACAAACTGCACGATGAGTTCATCAGAACAGTCGCCGAGAATAGAAACCTGCCGGAAAACACGGTAAGAGAGCTAGCAACGGGATTTGTTTACTTGGGAAGCGAAGCAAAAGAACTAGGACTGATTGACGAGCTGGGAAACAAAAAAGACGCGCTGAAATACCTGGAGCAAGAGCTCAACATCACAGCAGAGCCAGTAGAATACAAAGAACAAGGAACATTCTTCGACAAACTAGCAGGAGTCGCATCAGAAAACTTTTACAACATAGGACAAGGAATAGGAAGCGCACTCACAACAGACGTACAAGTCTCATTCACTTAAGGATAATTTTGAGCCAACTTTAATTCCACTCTTTTCTGCAAGACCGCCATTAATTTCCAAGACATACATTGCAGGTGGGGACGAATAACTCGGACAAGGATCAACAGTGCAAGGCACAGCATTCGCAACGTGCACGACGGTCCAATTGTCATCAATAAAAAGCATGTCCAAAGGAATAAGAGTATTCTTCATCCAAAAACTTCTCGGAACAACATCATCAAAAACAAAAAGCATTCCTCTGTTATCAGGCATTGATTCCCTGAACATCAAACCCTGCTGGCGCTCAGAAGGAGTATTAGCCAGCTCAACAGAAAAATCGGCATTGTCAAACTGAACAACAGGAGGAGCAGAACAAGAAATCAGCAATAAAAGCAGAAGAACGCGCTTCACTTCTGCTTCATCCCCATACTGCTCATCCAAATAGGAAGCTCATAAGCCATAGGCTCTTTCTCAAGCTTCAGCAAGCCGGCATCTATGAGGTCGTCAATGTTGACCATGTTAACAGCCTGGTCCGGAATTCTCGGACAAGCCGTATTAACCCAAAAGTCAACAAAATTAAAATTTTCAAACTGCGACATGTCAAGCTCGTCGCAAGCAAAAATAAAATATTCCTTGTCAGACTTTTTTGTAAGCTCTAATGCGCGCATCAAATTCTTCTGGCCAATCTTGGTTGAGACGATGATTCCGACTTTTTTAGCGTGGAGGAATTTATTCAACTGCCCCTGCTTTCTCTTCCTCCAAGAATCAACACGCTCTTTAGGAAGTTCGCCAAGCTCTTTAGTAACAGGATTCCAAAGCCAGACAGGCTGATCGGTTTTCAATTGGACTTGGACAGGATGAAACTCTCCACTGCCAACAAACAACCAAGCATCAACTTTCTCCTTGATTTTTTCAGCAGCACTCGCATTGCATCCTAACACTTGGCCGGCAAGCTGGGCAGTCTTTAATTGAGTTAGAACGTCGCCTATCTTGTGCTCGTGCTGAATCGTGGTAACAACGCCCCACCTGCACTTCGGCAGTTTCTTCAGCACGCTCTCAGGCATCTTAATGTCAATAGTGCTCCTCGCGTGCACGTGCATCAGTTTCATACGACGAAAGCTATATAGCGCCTTTAAAAACATTGCGAGAAAACATTAAATACACAAGAACAAAAAACACTCACATGAGCATACTAAGCTTGATAATAATAATTGCGCTGATATTACTGGCACTAGCAGCACTCAAGTTCTTAGCAGGAGCTGCAAGAACAATAATTTCCATTGCGCTAATCGTAATAGCAATATCATTCCTGATTTACGTTCTAACAGGAAACGACCCATTCGGCGTAACAGCAGCAGCAACAGACGCTGTTGGAAAAGCAGTAAACCTAGTCACATAAACGCGTTTTCTTCCACAACTGCGGAATAACTTTTTCAGCCAAAGGTCTCAAATTAAGAATGTCCTCCTCATTGTACATCACTAGTTTTTCCAAATACTCCCTATCACCAGTGCTCTTCCACATCTCCCACAAATAAACAGCGTCCTCGCCAGAAATGCCCTCAACTTCAGGGCGGCGCCTGATTTTCATCTGCTTCTCAATAGATTTCAAGCCACCAACAATCCCTAATTTCTGGCAGACAAAACGCAAATCAACATGCGGAACTTTAGGCCTGATGTTAAAATAGCGCTCGATGACAGGAAGGTCGAAACTAGCGCCGTTAAAAGTAACAATCAACTTATATTTTTCCAACTCTTTCATAATCAGAGAACGGTCAAGATTAAAACCCCTAACAAAAGTCTTGGCGTCAACACCATCAGAAAGACCGATGACAGTAATCCCGCTGTAATAACCATTAGTTTCTATGTCCAAATAAACAGCCTCGTCCTTGAACTCGTTGTAAAGACGCCACTGGTCAGAAAAAGGAACAGTCTTAGCGAAAAAAGAAGCGTCCTGCTCTCTAAGCTTGTCCTTTGCCTCCTGCAATTTCCAGTCAAAACTGTCCTTTCTGGAAGCGCTAAGACCTTTAATTTTCACTGCCCCCATAAAATGGTCCCAAGAATCAATACCCTGAGCCCATATCTTACGCTCGGTACGATGCTTAACACTAGGCAGCAAAACAAAAGATTCTGAAAGCATAACGCAAAATTACTGCACAACGCTTATAAACACTATGCGCATATGTCCAGTGAAGTGGGTTAACTATGCCAGCATTCGCATTACATGTGGACAGTTGCAAGAAGCTATTCGAAAAACTAAAGATTAGAAGAGAGAGCTTCAATTTCGCACTAGTCGCAATAGGAAGCGTAATCACAGATTTAGAAGAATTCGGAGTCATCAAAAGAGTCCATGGAAGAGCAGAACAATTCTTACAATACTTGCTGAAAACAGACCCAAAATACGCCCCACTGGCAATCGGAATGATAATGCACGAAGAACTGGATAGGGTCATTGATACAAACTTTGTCAACCCGCACATGCCAGCAGCAAGAGAACTTCTAGAACAATACGAAATGACCTCAGAAAAAGTGCACCTGGCAGCACACTATCTAATCGATCATGCCGTCAACTGCAACCTGATAGAAACACAACCAGAACTATTAACAATCACAGAAAGCATAAAGAAAAAGTTATCACACCGGCGCGCGCACAAAATCGCTTATCACTTAACACAATTCTTCGGCGGAGACAAAGAACAGATTTTGAAAGCAATGCACACATTCAGAGACTTTGACCTGTCACAATACCTATCACCAGATGATGCAGCAGCACTATATGCGAAATTCTTCTTCCTGCAAAAAGAACTCAAAGAAAAACAACCAGTAAGCCTGATAGAAAAAGTAAAACTAGGACTAAGCTACGGAAAATTCCTTTTGAGCCACCACAAAAACACGGCAAAAACAGTCTGCACGCACGCAAAACAAAAATTCACAGACCACGGCAAAGCATACCTGCTCGCGCGCAAGGCCATGCTCAAAAGAATGGCAAAATTAACGTCAACATACGCGTTATCTCTCAAATAAGAAAGGCTTATAAACCGTCTTATTGACTTTCTCGTCACATGAGCAAGAAAGAAGAAATCCAGCAACAGCAGCAACAACAAGAGGAAGAAATAAGGCGAACGCCAATTCCTAGAGGAAGACAAGTTCTAGGCTTATGCGAGCAAAGAGTTGGCGGTTCTAGAATGAAAGTACGCTGCATGGACGGCAAAATGCGCATTTGCAGAATCCCAGGCAGACTGAAAAGAAAATTATGGGTGCGCGAAGGCGACATACTTCTAATTGAGCCATGGGAATTAGGCGGAGACGAAAAAGGAGACGTAATATTCAAGTACAGGCCGATACAAGTTGAATTACTAAAGAGAAAAGGATTGTTGAAAGAACTCATTCAGGAAGAATTTTAGTCAAAAAGTTTTCTAGGCTTATAATCCGGATTCTGGCAAGCAGGATAAGGAGCCGGGCCACTGTAAGCCGCGCAACTTCCGCCGCACTGATGATAACGATACCCTTTGCCGTTCTCATCAAAAAAACAGTCACCAGTAAAATAACAAGAACAAGACTCAGAATTCTTCGCACTAACAGCAATAAAAAGAAATGCAACTAACGCAAGAACTGCAACAATACCAAACAAAGCTTTTATCACCTGCATTTTTACAATATAATAGAAAGTCAGTATTTAAAATTATTTAACATACTCGTGAGAAGGGCCGCTGCCACTCACAAAACGGTAAGCTTCCAAAGTCGCAACAGCACCCATGCCCGCGCTAATCACAGTCTGCTTGTACGGAATGTGCGTCAAGTCACCGCAAGCGTACAAACCAGGAGTTTTGGTCCTGCAAAACTCGTCAACATTAATCTCGCCAACAGCATTAACGTCTACCAAGCCCTCAACCAGCTTAGTGTGAGTTTCCCAGCCAATCTCAGAGAAAATTCCCTGAACAGACAAATCACGCTTTTGACCTTTAACATCAATAACCAAATGAGAAACAAATTTTTCTCCTTTAATCTCAACAGGAACAGCATTCGTAATAATCTCAATCTTCGGCTCTTTTTTCATCAACTCAACAGTAACCTCATCAGCCCTGAACTGGTCGCGCCTGTGAATAAGATAAACCTTTTTTGCAATTCTAGCAAGCTCTAAAGCACCTTCAACAGCACTATTGCCACCGCCAATAACAACAGTATCTTTATTCGGAAACAAAGGAGCGTCGCAAGTAGTGCACGTACTCAAGCCTCTTCCGAAAAACTTGTCCTCACCAGGAATGTTCAACTTCCTTCTTTCACGGCCGTAACACAAGATGACGGTTTTTGACTGCAATTTCTCACCAGACATCAAGTCAATAGTAAAAGTCTTGTTATTGTTGGAAATCTTTTGCACCAAGTCTTCCTTAATCTCACAACCCCACTTCTTCGCACTAGCCCAGAACTTCTTCATCAACTCAGGACCAGGACCCTCATAACCCGGATAGTTCTGAATGTCGTTTGTTGAGTTGGTTTCGCCGCCAATATTAGGACCAGTAACTAACAAACATTTCAGCTTTTTCCTGCCAGCATAGATTGCGGCCGTAAGACCAGCAGCTCCAGCGCCCACAATAACAACATCGTACATAAAAACAAAAACAAAAGAAGAAATATTTAAGCGTTTGGATTAGCCGCCCGTTCCAAAGTTTGCTTTCCAAATATCAAAGTCAGAACCATCAACTCTGCGATCACTATTAGAGTCGCCCTGAGTTGGCTGAGCATCAGTTCTTCCAAAATTCTCCTTAATAATAACGTAATCCGCAGCGTCCACTTGGCTATCATAATTATAGTCGCCAAACAAAGGACCTGCGCCCTGGGGACCAGGAACAACAGGAGGGAGTTCTGAAGGAGGATACTCGATTACCATTTCGACCTTGTCATAAACGTCCTTTGTGAAACGCAAGTCAAAGTTAGGCGTTGGGGTATTTGACTGAAATGATGAAACGAATGGGAACAGAAGCCCCTGGGTATTAACACTGCCAAGAACACCAATATCAGCGATAGCTGAAATGGTAAGGAACGAGTGCACTTGCGAAGTAATCACGTTAAAATTTGAGTTAGCTCGAATATTTGTAATTCTTTGGATGCGCTCTTTTGTCAAATCAATAGTCGGCACTTCAATACCATTAACTCCGCCGCCAAATCCGCTACCGGCACTGCCAGGAGCAACAGAACCGCTCTGCGCTGCTATCGGATTAGGATATTCAAAAACAGGAATGGTGGCTTGAACGCCATTGGAACCGCCAGCAGATGATGGCGGAACACTTGCGCCAGTTGGAATGTTCGCTGCAGGACCAATAGAAATTAACGTAAACCCAACCTTATTGTTCTTTGGAGCGCTCAGCTTTGCATTAACGTATAACTCACTGCCATCATCAGACTTAATCATAAACGAGAACGGCTGCCCATACCTAACTTCCTGAACTTGGCCGTTCACAGTTACTGTAACCCTGTTTGAATATGCATCACTGATTTGCACAGAAGCCTTAAGCTCCCCATATGGGATAAATGGGAACAAAAGATTTACTAAAACGTCCGTGGGCAACTTGACTAACTTGCCAGGCTCTGCAGTGAAAACAAGCTGCTGCTTTGCAAGATTGAAAACAAACCTGGCTTTCTTATCATTGCCGGCCAAATATTTAACGACAACGCCGTCGAACTGCGCAGCCCCGCCCCTGTTAATCGTGTATTCAACACCATCAAACCACACCTTAACAAAATTATTCGATGACAAGTAAACTTGCAAATTAATAAGACTCGCGTGCCCAGCAAGCTGAACCTTATAAGGAGTGCCAATCTTAAACTCAAAAGGATTTCCTGACTGAACGTTGATAAGAACATCACCAACTTTCTCCTCTAGACCATCCGTGCGAGGCCCTGTGGCCATGCCAACACCCTTGAACATGAAATACATGCCTGCAGCGGCAACAGCTAGAACCAATATGAGAACGATTGTTTGAATTTGAGCTTTACGCATCAACATCACCTCTTCAGGATAACTTGAAACTGTTGCTTTATTAATCTTTTCAAGCAAATTCACCACCAACTTGTTACTCCTCCATGATAGAAAAATATATTAACAAGGGTGACTGTGAAAAACAATGCAAGGAGGGGTACAATGAACGCAAACGATATGAAAATCACAGTATCAGTAATTCTACTCGGACTAAGCCTGTTCACAGGACTAGTACTAGAAACAAGAATGGGAACAGGGTACACAATACAATTAGTGATAATCCTCATAGGCATAATACTAACAGCAGGAATAATCTTCGGACTATGGATGGACGCGGAATGGGCGTACCCACTATCAACACTCGTGTTCGCGCTCTCGCTAGCAAACCTAGTATGGCAGTTCTCAGCAACAAAAGCATTCCTACCATTCGCATTCGGACTACTAGTAAACGTTGCAGGACTAGTAATGTGCATAGCAAGCGTTGGAAACGCCATGTCAATGCACGAACTGGAAACATACGAAGCAGGAAAGAAACGAAAAAGATAATTTCTTATTTTTTTATTAAAAACTTGTGAACTTCTAAATAGATAAAGCCGCTAAAAGCAGCAGCTGAAATTACCAGCCATTCTTTCAAAGACAAAGGCGCCATGCTAAACACTGCCTGCAAGAAAGGAACGTACATGATAAGCATCTGCAAGGCCAGCGAGGAAAAAACAGCAAGCCAGAGCCACTTGTTAGCAAAAGCGCCAACAGCAAAAACAGAACTGCGAACGCTCCTGCAACTAATTGCCTGGAACAACTCAAACATGACAATAGAAGTAAACGCGACGGTCTGCGCTTTAACTAAACTCTCACCCTGGAATGCATCAAACAACCATATAGTGCCAACAGTCAAAAACACAGGATAAATGTAAATGTAAGGAGCGATGCCCTTGAAAACACTCTCATCAGGCCTCCTCGGAGAACGCTGCATGACGCCCGGCTCAGCAGGATCAACACCCAAAGCAAGAGCAGGCAAGCCGTCAGTAACAAGATTAATCCACAAAATCTGAATAGCGATCAAAGGCAAAGGAAGCCCTAAAAGAATACTGGAAAGAATAACAAGCACCTCGCCAATATTGCCTGACAACAAATAAGCCAAGTATTTCTGAATGTTATCAAAAATGCGCCTGCCCTCCTCAATAGCGCGGACAATCGTCGCAAAATTATCATCAGCCAAAATCATGCCAGACGCTTCCTTGGCAACATCAGTTCCGGCAATGCCCATGGCAATGCCCAAATCAGCCTTTTTCAAAGCAGGAGCATCATTAACACCATCACCAGTCATAGCAACAACATGGCCATTAGCCTTCAAAGCCTGAATAATCTTCAACTTATGAGCAGGATTAACACGAGCATAAACAGCAATATCCTCTACTTCCTTTGCGAGATCAGAAATCTGGTCAAGTTCAAGACCAGTAACAGCCCTACCCTCAATGCCGAGCTCTCGCGCAACAGCCTGCGCAGTATTAATATGATCTCCAGTAATCATAACAACCTTAATTCCAGCAGTTTTGCACTTCTCAATAGCATCCTTAGCTTCCCTGCGCGGAGGGTCAATCATCGCCTGCAAGCCAACAAAAACCATTTCCCTCTCAGGATCGCTCTTCGCATCAACACCGCTCAATTCCTTATACGCAAAACCAAGAACTCTTAGAGCATTTTTCGCAAACTTATCATTCTGGGCAATAATGGCAGTTTTCTCTTCCCTAGTCAAACGCTCAACACGACCATTAACCAAAATCTTAGAACACAAAGGCAGCAAAACCTCAGCAGCACCCTTGCAATAAGCAACTTTAGACTTTCCAACAGAATGCAAAGTAGTCATACGCTTGCGCTCGCTCGAAAATTCTATTTCGCCAACGCGCGGAAACTTATCATGCAAATCTTCAACATCAAACTTGGCTTTCTTAGCACTAACGAGCAAAGCAGCCTCAGTAGGATCGCCAAAAACCTGCCAAGAATCATTCTCACGCTTCAACTTCGAATTATTATTCAACGCGCCAATACGAAGAAGCAACTCAAACGCCTTTGACTCCTTTGAAAAATAACCCTCAGGAGAATAACCAGAACCTGCAACCTCAACCTCTTGGCGGTTAACATACAACTTTCTCACGGTCATCTCATTATGAGTCAACGTGCCAGTCTTATCACTGCAAATAACAGAACACGCGCCAAGAGTCTCAACACTCGGCAAATTACGGATTAAAGCATTCTTCCTCGCCAAACGCTGAACGCCAATAGAAAGACCAACAGTAACAACAGCAGGCAAGCCCTCAGGAATTGCTGCAACAGCCAAAGCAATAGCAGTAAGCAAAATAGCAGAAACAGGCTGGCCGGCCTTGAAAAGCCCGACAATGAACACAAAAACAGCAACAATAACGACAAGGATACCAATATACAATCCAAGCTTTTTCAACGTCTTTTGCAAAGGAGTAGGCTCAGGCTCTGCCTCCTGAATAAGCGTGGCAATCTTGCCAATCTCAGAATGCATGCCCGTGCCGGTAACAATTGCACGAGCGTGGCCATTAGTAACAATAGTGCCAGAAAACACCATATTAACACGGTCAGCGACAGCAGACTCCTTCTTCAAAACAACAAAACTCTTCTTAACAGGCAAACTTTCACCAGTTAAAGCAGCCTCCTGAGTCTGCAAGTTGATAGATTCTAATAAACGAGCATCAGCAGGAACCTTATCACCAGTATCCAACAAAAGAATATCACCAGGAACAACCTCCGACGCATCAATATCACATTCCTGGCCATCACGCAAGACAGTAGCCTTCAAAGAAATCATTTTTTTCAAAGCTTCAATAGCACGCTCTGCCCTATATTCCTGAACAAAACCAAGAACTGCGTTCAAAACAACAATAGCGCCAATAACATAAAAATCAACATATTCCTTGACGAACAAAGAAATCAACATTGCGCCAAGCAAAATCCATATTATAGGACTCTTAAACTGGGAAACAAAAATCCAGAACGGATGCGAGTGCGCTTCTTCCCTAATCTGATTAGGACCATAAATTTTCAAACGATTAACAGCTTCCTCTTTGGACAATCCCTTCTCAGAAGCCTTAAGCTCTGCAAGAACCTCTTTTTCAGGAAGAAGATAATATTCAACCATGAAAGATTTTCTTGCACTCGTTCTATATATAGTTAACGCGGAAGAAAAGCTTTAAAATGAACAGGAACAACCCATATGAAAAAGGTGAACTAATGACAACAGCAAAAGACCTACTAAGAAAAGATTACGTTTCAACAGACATAAAAGAAACAGTAGCGAAACTAATAGGCAAACTCAAAAAAGCAGGCACGCACTCAGCACTAGTATTTGACGGCAAAAAATATTTAGGACTAGTATCACGAAGGTTCCTTCTGACAAGCAGAATAGACCCATCAGAAATGAAAGTAGGCAACATAATCAAAAAAAGGTCAAAAGCAAAAACACCATTCTTCGTACCAAAACTCGAAGAAAATACCGATATCAAACAAATCTGCAAGCTAATGACAACATCAGACACCGACATGCTACCAGTACTCAAAAAAGAACAAGTATTAGGAATAGTACACGCGCACGACGTTGCAAACGAAATAGCAAGAGAATACGCAAGATTAACCTGCGACGAACTCGCAAGCAAGCCAGCAATAACAGCAAGGCCAAACGACCAAATAATCAAAATCATAACAGTATTCAGCAGAGAAGCAATAGACCATTTGCCTGTTGTGGATGAGCAAAACAGGCTGATGGGAATGGTAGCAATGAGCGATCTGGCAGAAAACCCGCAAGCATGGAATATGAGCGCACAAAAAATTTCACAAGCAGCAAGCCACCAAGGAGGCAAACACACAGGCTACGCGCACGGCGAAAAAACCAAAATGATGAACCTGCCAATACAAAACTACATGAGCACAAGACAAATCTGCTGCACGCCACCAGAAACAAAAATACCAGACGCGATAAAAACCATGGAAGAAAACAACGTATGCAGCATTGTTCTCGTCAAATACGACAAGCCAGTAGGAATACTGACGATAAAAGACCTGTTAATGGATTACGCTAAATGAAAGTTGCAAGCACTGCATTTGAACACGAAGGAAAAATACCTTCCAAATACACATGCGACGGCGATAATATCAGCCCGCCATTATTCTTCTCTGACGTTCCTAAGAGTGCGAAGAGTTTAGTTCTAATAATGGAAGACCCAGACGTGCCAATGTACATAAGGCCTGATGGAATGTGGGACCACTGGGTGCTGTTCAACATTACGCCAGAAACAACAGAAATAGGAACAGGGCAGCAGACAGGAATTCCCGGCATAACGACCAGCAACAAGCTGAAATACGGCGGACCGTGCCCTCCAGACAGAGAACATAGGTATTACTTCAAACTCTTCGCGCTTGACATTAAATTGGATTTGAAAGAAGGCGCTGCCAAAAAACAAGTGCTCGAAGCTATCAAAGGACACATTCTAGCAGAAGCAGTGCTGATGGGAAAGTATAAGAGGAAGTAAAGCTCAAAGAATTGATGAAAAAGGTGAACGAAATCTTTATATGGTCTTGTTTTGTGTAAGAAGAACATGGACCAAGCAGTACAAGCTTTCATTGAGCAACGAAGAAAATCCTGGAAGCAGAGGCTAAAACAAAAACTCGGGCGAAGCAAGGATATTCACGAGGCCATGCAGGGTGTGCTTGGCGAATACTTGTATTATTTCAAAAATAGGAGCGATTTGCGAAAAAGATGCAATAAACTCGCAACGTGGGCAAAGTGGGACATGCGCTATCTGCCAGCAACAAGAAAGACGTACGCTCGCGATGCAAAAAAGCTTGAGAAGATTTTCGATTGGTTACGCAAAAAACTGCAATCGTTTTAATCCAGGAACATAGATTTCTCAGACCATCAAGCCACCTTCCAAGACTGTCCCTAAACTATTTCTTTTTGATAAGCCATGCTTAATTATAGACATAACTTAAGCTCTTAAGAAGCTGAAGATAAGTCTAGTGTAGGATTATCATAATTCTATCATAAGCATAACATTTAAATACTAATATACTAAAAACCACCCTGTGAAAAGGAGTCCGAAAAAAACGTTTCCGGAAATCAGAAAACTCATCCTGAAAGACCTCTCCAAAGGGCAACGAACAGTCAACCAAATAGCAGCCAGCACAAAACTCACGTGGAGAACAGTTGACAACCACCTCATCCACCTGATAGGCAAAGGACTCGTCGAGCCGGTATTCATCAGCCAATACGTCAAAATCTACAGGCTGAAGGTGAACCCATGAACAAGCCAAAAGTGCTCATGTTCGGATGGGAATTCCCGCCATACAAAAGCGGAGGACTGGGAACAGCGTGCTACGGGCTCACAAAAGCACTCTCACAACAAGGAAGCAAAGTAACATTCGTAATGCCAGTAGCGCCAGAAGGAGCAACAGCCAAATTCGTCAAACTAATCGGAGCGTCAAACATTTCGAAAAATGTCAAAATCAAAAACATTGACAGCCCGATAACAGCGTACATGACCTCAACAGGGTACGAGGAACAATACCATCTCTGGGCAGGCAACAAAAGACAAGTTTACGGCAGAAACCTATTCCAAGAAGTGCAAAGATACGCAGCCATAGCAAAACACGTCGCAAAAGAAGAAGAGCACGATGTAATCCACGCGCACGACTGGATGACATACCAAGCAGCAATTAATGCAAAGAAAATCAGCAAAAAACCATTAGTCGTCCACCTTCACGCAACAGAATTTGACAGAACAGGAGACAATCCAGACCCAAGAATAAGCCACATAGAATGGCAAGGGCTCAAAGAAGCAGACAAAATAATCACAAACAGCGAGTACAGCAAACAAAACATCATCAAACACTACAAAATACCGCCAGGCAAAATAGAAGTAGTCCACTGGGGAATAGAAGAAGCACCAGCAGAAAAATTCGAAAAACCACTCGACGACAAAATAGTGCTATTCCTAGGAAGAATGACCATACAAAAAGGGCCAGATTATTTCATCGAAGTAGCCAAAAAAGTATCAGAATACGAGCCCCACACAAAATTCGTAATGGTAGGAGACGGAGACATGCTCCCGCGCATCATCAACCGCGCAACAGAACTCGGACTAATGGACAGAGTAATCTTCACAGGAGCACTATCAGGCAACGACGTCCACAGAGCATTCCAATCAGCAGCACTATACGTAATGCCGAGCGTCAGCGAACCGTTTGGACTGGTTGCATTAGAGAGCCTGAAAAACGGAACGCCAATACTAATCAGCAAACAAAGCGGAGTGGCAGAAGTAGTGCACCACGCATTGAAAACCGACTTCTGGGACATAGACGCGATGACCAACAAAATAGTCAGCGTGCTAAGACACCCAGAACTGCAGGAAGAACTCAAAGAAAAAGGAAACAGGGAAGCGCAAAAATTCACGCTGGAAGAACCCGCAAGAAAAGTCATGGAAATATACAAACAGGTGCTGAACAAATGACTAACATATGCCTATACTTCCAAGTACACCAGCCATTCAGACTAGGCAAGTATACGCTCTTCGATATAGGTAAGCACACAAGATACTTCGACGAAATCAAAAACAAGGAAATAATGCACAAAATAGCACAAAAATGCTACCTGCCAACAAACAGCATCATCAAGAAATTATTGGACAAGCACGACGATTTCAAAGTCGCATACAGCATAACAGGCACAGCTCTTGAACAATTCGAAAAATACGCGCCAAACGTGCTAAGAAGCTTCAAAGAACTCAACGAAACAGGAAAAATAGAGTTTTTGGCAGAAACAAGCCACCATTCATTGAGCTACCTCTTTGACAAAAACGAGTTCTACCACCAAGTAAAAGAACACAACAAGCTGATAAAAGAACACTTCGCACAAAAACCAAAAGTGTTCAGAAACACAGAACTAGTCTACAACAATGAACTTGCAAAAACAGCAGAACAACTAGGATACAAAGCAATACTCGCAGAAGGATGGGACGGAATACTCGGCTGGAGAAGCCCGAATTACGTCTACAAGCCAGCAGGAACAAGAAAGATAAAACTATTGCTGAAAAATTACAGGCTATCTGACGACATAGCATTCAGATTCTCAAACAAACAATGGGATGGCTGGCCGTTAACAGCAGAAAAATACGCGGACTGGATAGCGCCAATAATGGGAGACAGCGTAAACCTGTTCATGGACTACGAAACATTCGGAGAACACCAATGGGAAGACACAGGAATATTCAACTTCCTGCGACACCTGCCAACAGCACTAAAACACCACAACATCAGCTTCCAACATCCAAGCGACCTGCTAAAAATAGAACCAAAAGACGAATTGGACGTGCCGCACACAATAAGCTGGGCAGACGTAGAAAGAGACACAAGCGCATGGCTGGGCAACAAAATGCAACAAGCAGCAAGCACAAAACTCTATCAATTGAGAAGTGCAGTATTGTCAAGCGGAAACGAAGAACTCATAGACGCGTGGAGAAAACTAAGCACGAGCGACCATTTCTACTACATGTGCACCAAATACTTCAACGACGGAGACGTTCACAAATACTTCAACCCATACGACACCCCATACGAGTGCTTCATCACATACATGAACATACTGCAGGACCTGGCACAAAAAATCAAAACAAAACCAAGCCTGCTATCATCAATAACCAGACTGCTAAAGGAAGTGAACGCATGAAAAAACAAAAAACACGAAAAATAAAGCCGAAAGTAATTGTGACAATAACACGAAAAACACTGGGCAGAGCGCCGGAACAATACACATTCCAACTAACTGATGGAAGAAAAATAAAAAGTGTGTACGAGCTGATAGACGAGCTCGAAACAATGACAGAAGACACTTTCAAAAAATTCGCAACAGGAACAGAAAACCACTTCGCAAACTGGATAGAACACGTATTCAGCGAAAAAACCCTGGCTGACGAATTACGACACGTACACAACAGAATAGACACGCAAAGAGCACTGCTAAAACACCTTGTAAGGGAGCTGACAAAAGAAAATGCTAAACGACGTTAAGCCAGAAAACACATTCTGGCTGAAAGGCGGAAAGCCAGTCAAAAACATCGCAGAACTAGGCAGAGAACTCAAAAAAATGAACAACGAAACATTTAACCACCATGTGAATGACAGCAAGAATGACTTTGCCAGCTGGATAGAATTCTGCGTGAAAGACAAACAACTCGCAACACTAGTCAAGACAACAAAAATTCCAGAAAGAATGTCAGCAATAGTAGAAAGAAGAATACAAGAAATGACGGCAATTCCAATAAAACAAGAAAAGTTGAAGAAAGAGACGGCTAAAAAGGAAGAACCGAAAAAAAGAGTCCAGCAAGCATACCAGCCCACAATAATCCGCACGAAAAATGTAACAATGTTATCATTCAAGCCAGAAGTCATCAAAACACCAAACATAACACAGCTAAAACTCGCTAACCAGGTCATCAAAACAGGAAAAACAACGCCATTAGCAATTGCAGAACAGAAAACCATCATCAAAACAAAACACAAGACCATACTAAAACTCAGCACAAAAGAAAACGAAAAAGAAATCATCATCCACGAAGGAAAACCGCACCATTACTCAATCGTACTGCTCGCATCGCACTTAGTGCTCGGACTAGTAGTAGGAGTAGCAGTAGCAATACTAGTGCTGGCATTCAAAACATGAGGTGAAAAATGAAATACGACGTCATATGCATCGGAAGCGCGTCAATAGACGTATTCATATCCAGCAAAAGCAAAACACTAGAATACGAAAAAATTCACGCGCACCAAGACGTATGCCTGCCAATAGGCTCAAAAATACTACTGGACGCAATACACACTGATGTCGGCGGAGGAGGAATAAACGTCTCAACAGCATTCGCACGACTAGGATTCAAAACAGCACTAGTCGCAAAACTAGGAAAAGACGAACACGCAAACACAATCAAAAACTTCCTCAAACGAGAAAAGATTGCATTCCTGGGAAACAGTTCAACAGGACAAACAGGATACTCAATAATAATCACAAAACTACAAAAAAACAGGACAATACTAACGTACAAAGGAAACAACGACAAACTACAAACAAAAGATTTCCCCCTGAACAAACTAAACTCGAAATGGTTCTATCTGGGAACAATGCTCGGACATAGTCATGCAACACAATGCCAAATAGCAAAATACGCAAAGAAAAAAGGAATAAAAGTAATCTTCAACCCATCGCTCTACCTTGCAGAAAAAGGAGAACGATACCTGAAACCAATACTTGACGCCTGCCAAATACTAATCTTGAACAAAGAAGAAGCACAAGCACTAACAAGAACAAAAGCAGACGTGCCAGCACTGCTGAAAAAACTTCAAAGAAAAATACCAATAGTTGTCATAACAGACGGGCCGAAAGGAGCGCATGCGTACAATGGAATGCAAATGTACACAATGACGCCAAAAGACGTGCCAGTCACAGACCCAACGGGAGCAGGAGACTCATTCGCAAGCGCGTTTTTAGCAGCACTAATGCACAAACAAGACATCCCAACAGCGCTGAAATGGGGAGCAGCGCAGGCAAACAGCGTCATACAATACTACGGCGCTACAAACATTCTATTGTCAAAAAAACAAATAGTCAAACAAGCACCGCGGCAATCGCGAGTAAAAGAGGTGAGATAATGTTAGTCACACTAAAAAACATTTTGAAAAAAGCAAACAAAGAGAATTACGCAGTCGGCTCTTTCAACGTAAACAATATGGAAATAGTGCAAGCTATCATTAACGCGGCTGTTGCGCAAAAGTCACCAGTAATACTGCAGACTTCTGAAGGAGCGCTATCATATGCAGGGGTTGATTACCTGAAATGCCTCGCCTATACTGCCGCACAGCAAAAAGTGCCTGTAACACTCCACGTCGACCATGGAAGAGACTTAGATTTGATACGAAAATGCATCAAAGCAGGCTGGACAGGAATAATGTACGACGGAAGCCACCTTCCATTTGAAGAGAATGTAAAAAATACTAAAAAAGTCGTGCAATGGGCGCACAAAAAAGGAATAGGAGTAGAAGGAGAACTTGGCACGATTGGAGGAGCTGAGGAAAAAATCATTTCACGGCACATAATCTACACTGACCCAGAGTCAGCAGTAGAATTTGTCAAAAAAACAGGCGTAGATGCGCTCGCAGTAGCCATAGGAACTTCACATGGAGCGTACAAGTTCGAAGGAAGCGCAAGACTAGATATACATTTGCTGAAAGTCTTGAAAGAAAAACTTCAGATGCCACTAGTACTGCACGGCGCATCAGGAGTGCCAGCATGGCTGGTCACACAAGCAGCAAGATTCGGAGCGCAACTCGGAAAGCCGGAAGGAGTGCCAGACGACCAAATCAAAATGGCAGTACAATCAGGCATAAACAAAATCAACACGGATACAGACTTACGACTGGCATTTGACGCAGCAGTGCGAAAGTTCTTAGCAGAAAAACCAGAAGACTTCGACCCAAGGCACATACTAGCGCCAGCACGCGACACAATCCAACAAGTAGTCGAACACAGAATGCAAATGTTCGGGAGCAGTGGAAAAGCATGAAGCCTATACTCGTCTACGTAACAACTGCGGATGAGAAAGACGCAGAAATGATAGGAGCAACGCTGGTAAAACAAAAACTAGCCAGCTGTGTGATGACCCTGCCAGGAATGCACTCACAATACATCTGGAAAGGGAAATTCCAACATGACAAAGAAGTACTAATGATAATCAAAACATTTGATGCGAAGTACAAAAAGCTCGAGAAGATTGTCAAAAAGTTACACTGCTATGAAACACCAGCAATCATTGCTGTGCCCATAATCAAAGCCAGCAAGGAGTACCTAAAATGGAGCAAAAAACAGTCCACATAGGAGCAGACCACGCAGGATTTGAGTTAAAAGAACACTTGAAGAGGTTCTTGCAAAAGAAAGGCTACACAGTGAAAGATTTGGGAGCTCACAAAATCATAAAAGGAGATGATTATCCCGACTACGCTGCAAAAGTAGCAAAAGCAGTACAGAAAAAAGGAATGGGAATACTTGTCTGCGGCTCAGCAGAAGGAATATGCATAGCAGCAAACAAATTCAAGGGCATAAGAGCAGAGCCAATACGCAGCGTGCAGCTAGCAAAACTCAGCAGACAGCACAATGATGCAAATATTCTCTGTCTGGCAGGAGGCAAAATGAAGCATCCGGTGCCAGGAGTAGCGCTCAGTAAGAAAGCAGCAGAAAAAATCGTACTAACATGGCTGAAAACACCGTTCTCAAAAGAAAAAAGGCACGTGAGAAGAATCAACAAAATCAAGAGGCTCGAATGGAAATAATCCCAGGAATACTCGCAACAACACTGAAAGAACTCAAAAAACAGCTGGACGCGGTCAGCTGGGCGAAAAAAGTACACATAGACATAATGGACGGAAGATTCGTGCCAAACAAGACGATAAGCACGCTGACCTTGAAGAAAGCAATACCCAAAATGGACATGCAAATACACCTCATGGCAGTCAAACCGCATAGATACGTAAACGCGTTCGCGCGAATGGGAGCAAAAGAGCTCATCATCCACAAAGAAGCAACCAAAAAAACAGCAGAAACACTAGAAATGATACGAGAAAAAGGAATGAAAGCCGGAATCGCATACAATCCGGAAACAAAAATTGACAAGGACTCGCTAATCCACGCGGACATCGCACTAATGATGACCGTGCACCCAGGATTCAGCGGGCAAACGTTCATCAAAAAACCATTACAAAAAATTGCAGAAGTCAGAAAACACAATCCGACCATAATCATCGGAGTTGACGGCGGAATCAACCATACAACGTGCAGAATGGCAAGACAAGCAGACTTCGCCATAGCAACAAGCGACGTGACAAAAGCACAAAACCCCAAAAAATCGTATAAAGAACTGACAAAATGCGCATAGACTTACAAAAAAAAGCAGAAAAAATCAGAAAAGACATAATCAAACTAGCCCCAACGCCGGACAACCTCGGAGCAGTTGAGATATTGACGGCGTTAATTGGAAGCATAAAGCACAACCCAAGAAAACCAGACTGGCAAGAAAGAGACAGAGTATTTGTCACAAACAAAATCTGGCTAGCATGGAGAACAACACTCGCGCACACAGGATACTTCGCAAAAAAACAACTGTTGCAAAACGAAGAACAAGAAATTCACGGAGAACTAAACATCGCAGTAGGAAGCGCGCTGGCAGCAAGAATGGACGGCAAACCGCACAGAACATACTGCGTGCTGGCAGACGAAGACCACAACAAAGGCACAACATGGGAAGCCATACTAATAGCAGGAGCAAAAAAACTCAACAACATAACAGCAATCATTGACAGAAACAACATACAAACAAACGGGTACACAGAAAACATACTTCCATTAGAACCCCTAAGAGCAAAATACGAAGCATTCAACTGGAACGTAATAGAAGTCGACGGGCACGACGTACAACACATAATAGAAGCGATACAAGAAGCAAAAACAACAGTAAAACCAACCGCGATTATAGCGCACACAACGCCCGGAAAAGGAATGAAAGAGCTCGAAAACAAATGGACACAATAACAGAAGCGCTAAAAGAACTAGCACGGCACAAAGACATAGTTGTAATCCTAGAAGACACAACAACACCATTCGCAGAAGAACACCCGGAAAAAACAATACACTGCGGAATCACAGAGCCTGACGGAATAGCAAAAGGACTCGCGCTGGAAGGAAAAACGCCAATAATAATCACAAAAAACACGATCAAAATAATCACGAGCACAAACTCAGAAACAACAACAATAACGCCGGCAGACACAGCACAGCTCAAAAAAGCAATAATCTCTGCCAGCACAATAAAAGGGCAAACGCACATTAAAACAGAACACGCAAAACCAACAAAAGAAAAAACGCCATTAACACCCGGCAAGGCAGACATACTCCGCAAAGGCAAAGACTGCACGATAATAGCAGGCGGAGAAGCGCTAAAAGAAGCGCTGACAGCAGCAGACAAGCTCGCTGGCCACGACATACAATGCACAGTGCTAAACTCCCACACGATACCAGCAGACAAGCACGCAATAATCAACAGCGCAAGAATAACAGGATGCATAGTAGACGCATCAGACGCGCAAGTTTCAGAAATACTAAGCCAGCACTATCCAGTCCCGATAAAAAAATCAGAACCAAACGCAGAAAACATAATCAGAGCAGTAAAACAAGCGATACAACAAAGAAAAAAAGAGCAAACAATACACGAAGACCTGCAATTCAAACTGCACAACGGAGAAAACATCAAAAACTTACCAGAACTGCACAAAGCGCTGATAACAATGAGCGAAGAAACGTTCAAACACCACTGCAACGAACAAAAAAACGATTTCAGCACCTGGGTAAGAGAAGTATTAAAAGAAACAGCACTATCAAAACAAATAGAAACAACAAAAAAAGACGAAATAATACAAACAATCGCAAGATGGCTCCAATAAAAATAGCAATCTACGGAAAAACGCCGGAAAGCAAAGCACAATTACAAAAAGAAATACAAAAATCAGGCTTCATTCTCGACGAAAACAAGCCGGAAATAGTAATATCGTACGGCGGAGACGGAACATTCCTCTGGGCAGAAAGAAAATACCCAGGAATACCAAAAGCGCTGTTCAGATACAGCAACGTGTGCAAAAAGTGCCATAATTTGCCTATTACACACGCACTTCAGTTAATCAAGAAAAGAAAATACAAGTTAATTTCCCACAAAAAACTGCAGGCAAAAGTGGACAAGACCGTTCTATTGGCAACAAACGACATAGTTGTCAGGAATTCCCTTCCAACGCACGCAATACGATTCACAATAAAAATAAACGGCAAAGAAAGCAAAGAACACATCGGAGACGGAATAGTAATAGCAACAACATTCGGCTCAACAGGATACTTCCACAGCATAACACGGCAGAAGTTCAGCAAAGGCATGGGGATAGCTTTCAACAACACAACGATTGAACAAAAACCAATATTCCTGCCAGAAAGCGCAAGAATCGAACTAAAACTGACGCGAGGAGAAGCATTTGTCGTAACAGACAACGAGCCAAGAACGATACTACTAACGCCAGGAAAAAGCGTCACAATAACAACAAGCAGCAAAAAAGCAAAACTAGTCTCGTTCTAATACTCAGAAAAAGTCTGCGTAATCATCAAACCTGACTTCGGAGCCGGATTATAAAACCTTGGAGGAGGAATCCTGCCTATTAAGGCCACAGGGCCTGGAGAAACGTCCATGTCATCAAAAGGCTCAACAGTAATCTCAACAAAATCATACGGGTCAAAATAATTATTAATCACATAATACAAAGTACCAATACCTCCAAAGCCAGTCGTGAAAGTGCCCACTGACAAGCGCTGACCAGTATCAGCATCAACAAGCCAAGTCTCAAACTGAGAGTTAATCTCGTAAGAAGGAGGCAAGTCCTTAGTCATAATGTTCACCTGGGCTCTTGGATAACCATACCAAGTAGAACTTCTAACCCGTGCAGTGCCGCGAGGATACAATGGAGCATAACCTCCTCTTCCAACACCCTTAAAATGTTCAACTTCAACAGGGCTCAAGTAAACAGTAGTATCGATGCGCGCAAAATTAACACGAGGGTCATAATGCGTAACCCTCTCAACGCCATAACGCCTTGGAGCATCAATAGGAGTCTTATAACTCGTCTCAGGAACAATAGCAAGAACTGTCAAACTCAGCAAAGCAATCGCTGTCACGAAAAGGGCAAGCTTTCTCATCTTAACCTCTCATCAAAATAAACATTCGGCTCCCTGATAACATTTCTTGCAGGCCCAATGTTTCCAATAAGCACGATCTCATTAGGCATTGGGTTAGGATCAGGATAAGACTCGCGGGTAATCATAACTTGCTCGAACATGTGCACAAGCCTTCTAATCTCAAGAGTTAAACTCGAAGTAAGGCCTGCACCACTCTTAATCAACCCAAGACTCAAAGAATACTCTGTTTCATCATCAACAAGCCAGACTTCATAAGCCTCCTCCTCGCCAATCGGAGGCAAGTTGGTAGCCTGCAAAAAGAACTGCGTTCTCGGCCATTCATCGTTCAAGCCAGCGCCATACGCGTCGCCAGTGCTCAAAATCCTTGCTGTAGCTTTAGCAATGGCAGGGTCGCCGCTAATAAGTTCGCCGACAGGAGAGTAAGGAAGCAAGTCGACAGTAGCATCCAGCCTCACAAAGCCTCTAACATTAGGATCGAAATTGCTAATGCGCCCGGGGTTACGGCCCTGATTGGAAAAAGTGTTCGTATCCAAATTGAAAACATCTGAAAACGCGCTCTTGCCGCCAGTATTAGTCACACGATAAGTCGGACCTTTAGAACCATAGTTTACAAGATACGGCTGATAGTTAGCGCCAAAATAACGGTCGCGCGTGTAAGGATCATAAACTCGCCTATCCTTTGCCAGCTGGCCGGTATAACCGTCAATATTAGAATCATAAACAGCGTAGTCGTGAATAGCTAGAACAGTAGTAACAAGCAACATTGCAATGAGAACAATAACTGCAAACTTGCGCACTATAATACACCTCTTTCTTTTCTATAACATAGAAAGGCGCATTTATAAATATTGCGTATACCCTCAATAGAGCTTTAATGGTCACTAAATAGTAGTAAAAATAGGAAAGGTTTATATAGGATAATTGCCTTTTAACACACATGTTACTATACAACACAGGACTGTTTGCGGCAGCACCTAACAATAAGACAGGTTACCACAGAGTCTGGATTAGAGACAACATCTACGCAACATCGCACGATGACAAACAAGCAGTCAAAACAATACAAGCACTATTAGACATTCTCAAAAAACAGTCTTACAAAATAAACTGGATGATAAAACAACCACAACCAAAACACTCCTACAGATACATTCATCCAAGATATGACGAAAACGGAAACGAAATACCTGAGCCATGGGGAAACAAGCAAAACGACGCAATCGGAGCCTTACTGTGGAGAATAGGAGACCTTGACAAAAAAGGAATTAATGTTTTGAGACAAGGAGATAAAGAAATTGTTCAGAAAATTGTCAATTATTTGCAAGCAATAGAATACTGGCACGACGCAGACAACGGAATGTGGGAAAACAATGAAGAAGTGCATGCGAGCTCAGTAGGAGCATGCCTGGCAGGACTAATCAACGTACAGCACATTGTCAATGTGCCATTGCACTTGATAGCGCACGGAGAACACGCGCTGAGAACAATGCTCCCAAAAGAAAGCATGACAAAACACGCAGATTTCGCACTGTTGTCATTAATCTGGCCGTACAAAGTTGTAACGCCAACAGAAAAAGAACACATTCTCAAAAACGTTGAAGAACAGCTCGTCAGAGAAAAAGGGCTGATTAGAAATCACGGAGACGATTACTACAACAATGGGAAAGAAGCAGAATGGCCAATGGGCTTTGCATGGCTCGCAATAATCTACAGAGAAAAGAAAAACAAATACCACTTCTACCTGAACAAAGCAAGAAACGCGCTAAACGAAAATGGCGAGATGCCGGAATTATACTTTGGCGGAACAAACAAGCACAATGAAAACACTCCACTAGCATGGGCGATGAGCCTGATGAGGATGGCAGAATGACTGAACTCAACGCAAAATCAATGAAACAAATAATGATTGAACTACTGCATGACATCACGAGAAAAATAAAGAAAGCAACCACGCCAAGACAACTGCCATTTGTCTGGAAACTAACATACAACGGCACAACATCGCATGCAATTGGCACAAACCACACAGTCCCAGATGCATATTCAGACGACGCACTTCTCTACGTCATAGCAAAAGAAAACGTGCTAATAGAAACAGACAACAGAAAAATACCACAAGAAAAAATTGACGCACTATGCTCAAAAACACTGACAAACACAATAGAACAACTAACATTACCAGAAAGAAGAATTCTTTCAGACATAACGGGAATGAGCATACCACAATTGCGCGAATACCCAATCGCAGGATTTCACTCGCACCTTGTAAGCAGGTATTACGGCTCAGTACCGCTAAAATCAATAGACACGACAATAGTTGAGCACGCAGAAAAAATAGGAGTGCCGGTAAGAGATCTGGAAACCGTTGACGAACTTTTGGAATGGAGAGAACCAGAAAAACACGTTCTCGGAGACATAAAAGAACTGATAGAAGCAGAAAGAAAAGGCTCGTGGAAAACAACATTAAAATTCATCAAAGCATACGAACAAGGAGACCTTGAGGCCCTGACACGACAGGCAAACAATTATTCAATAAAATCTCCAGAAAGAAACCAAAGAATGGTCGAACGCTCACTGCCCTGCCTTGAAAGACCAACACTAATCGCAGTCGGAGTAGGACACTTTGTAAAAGAGCCCACAATGCTTGCAATGTACAAAGAAAAAGGCGTTAAAATAGAAAGAATACGATAATTTTTTATATTCACAATACAAATTCTCCATTCAATGGATTATCTGGCTCTGAGAGAGCAACTGGAAAAAAGAGGACTGCTGAACAAAACCCCGTGGTATTACGTCAGAAACATCTCTCTCCTAATCATTTTCTTAACAGCCGCGTGGACAACATTCTACACATTTGAAAGCATTTACGTCAGAATGGCAATAATAATAGCGCTGGGATTCATCTGCGTACAAATAGGATTTCTAGGCCATGATGCCGGCCACAAAGCAATATCAAACAAACAAGCCGTCAATAATATAATCGGACACATTTCAATGACTCTCGTGAACGGAGTATCATGGTCGTACTGGTCAAACCGCCACAACGCGCATCACAAAGACCCGAACCACGTAGACGAAGACCCAGATGTAAACTATCTGATAGCATCATTCAACAAAGAACAGGCAGAAAAAAGAAACAAATTCGTAAGATGGCTGATCAAAAGACAGACTTTCTTCTTCGTTCCAATGCACTTTTTAACCGCATTCAGCATGCTGGTTAATTCCATAATACACACAATAAAAGAATCAAGATTTGGAGAAATAACACTACTTGCACTGCACCTCTCAGCATGGATAGTCGTGCCAGGCATATTCATAGGCTTTGGCTGGGCAGCACTATTTTACACAATAGCAACACTGCTGCGAGGAATGTACTTCTCCATGGTTTTCGTGCCAAACCACGCAGGAATGCCGATGTTAAATCCGGAAACAAAACTCTCATTCGCAGAAAAACAAATAATTACGGCAAGAAACATCACACCATCACGCTTCGCGGACATATTCTTCGGAGGACTAAACTACCAAATAGAGCACCACCTCTTCCCAAACACTTCAAGAAAACACTTAAGAGCGTGCAGTGAAATAGTAAAAGAACACTGCAAGCAAAACAAAGTAAGATACGAAGAAGTTGGATTCTTCAAATGCTACAAAGACGTACTCTCACACGTGCACAAAATAAGCAAAATAACAAATTAAAAAAATTATTCCCCGTACCTTATAACGCACTGGTTCTCAACGCAGTCAAATCCATTAATGCGCGGCTGATCTTTCGGATCAATGCACATTGCAGTAACAATACTGCAAGGAGGCTGACCGCAACGAGTCTCGTAATAAACAGGAGGCTTGTGCAAAGTCTTAGTCGGACCAGCAATCATGTAAGGACCGCAAATGCCATTCACGCCCATAAGCTGGCAGTCGCTCTTCTGCAGGCAAGAATTGTCAAAACACGCTTCAGGAGTTTCCTTCCAATTGGCATCCTCGCAAAGCCAGTGAGCATTGCTCAAACTCGACTCAGGGCAGGATGCAAATTCGCACGTTGGAGGCATTCTTGAAACATAAGTTCCATCGGGGCATTCTTTTACATCGGCCGTGCACATGACTGGCTCTTCGCCAGGACAAGGAGCAAATTCGCAATTCGGACCAGTCCTGCCAACACCACTGCCATCAGGACACAATTTAGCTTCTTCAGTGCAGGCTACAGGCTTATTCCAACCCTCACGCGGAACATTCTGGCATTTATGGTCAACACACCTTGTTTCCAAATGAGCAGCAATTCCCGTGCAAAAATCAGGACAATCCTTTGAGAAATCAACATATTTAGACCCGTACAGCTTGTTGCCAACAAAACAATTATCAGTATTCTTGTCAATGCCGCCGCAAGTGCAGTCAGCATCAACGTTGCACAAAAGAGCATCCTCTAGCATATTATCAGGTTTATCAACAGGAGCTGGAGGCATCACAGTACACGCAGACAATAATAAAAGAATAAAAAATAATTTTTTCATGTTCAGCCAATCTCGTACGAAACGCTGACCTGCGCTGAGATGTGCACGTCCTGCGGTGAAATGTCTGTTGGCGGAATTTCAGGAGCTCCCATGCCTTCTGCCTTTGCCATCATAACATCTCCGCGGTAGTATGGCTGGACATAATAGCTGTTCTCGTTCAATGACAAGACCTTGCCAAGCTTCACGCCAGCACCATCAGCCAAAGCTTCTGCTTTTTCTCTCGCATTCATGGTCGCCTTTCTCAAAGATTCAGTTTTAACTTCACGCTGTTTCTCTTCAGACAACTCAAAGCTGATACTTTCAACGTTGTTAGCTCCAGCCTGAATACCGACATCGAGCAACGGACCAACCTTGTTCAAGTCCTTTGTAGATACTACAAAAGCGTTGGTTGCCTGATAGCCCTTGTCAACCATGCGCTGCAAGTTCTGATCCCATTCCTGCAGTTTTTCTATTCGGTAGTCAGTCGTTTCTATCTCGTTCTCACGAACGCCAGCCTGCTTCAAAGCAGAAACAACACTATCGCCGAGCTCACGGTTTCTAACCTGAGCATCCTGCGCTGTTAGACTGTTGGTTACAATCCTAAAACTGACTTTCGCCAAGTCAGGAGCAACATCAAACTCAATATTACCCTGAACGTTAATAGCGTTCTGCTGCTCGCCAGGAGGCGGCTGTATGACTTTAATTTCACATGCAGTCAAAGCAATAAGCAAGACCGCCAAAATTGCAAACATTGTTTTTTCATTCATTTTTGATCACCTGCGTTTTGGATAGTAGAGCGTTAATAAATACCCTATTTTTTAGTAAGGGAATTGCCTAACTGTCTTTTATATTGTGCGCTTTTGTAAAGCAAGTAAATAAGCATTACGGCAAGTATAATGACAGCAATGCCGAATATAATAGGCCATTGCGAAGCCTGCGCGACCGGCTCGGGAGCTGACTGAGCCATCATAAGAGCAGTATCAGCCTCGGCAGCCATCTTCATCTCGGCAACAGCAGGCTGAGGAGCTGCAGTCCTAAACGTTGCAAAAATACCGCCAACAACACTGAATACCAAAGATACAAGAACAATCCAAATCTTCATCTCCTCAGGATTAAGAACGCCCTTTCCCTTACTCGTCAAAGAATAATACTTCCACTTTCTACCCTCATCGTGCCTTTCAACAAGGCCTGCCTTTTCCAAAGCCTGCAAATGCTCTTTAACAGTCGGAACAGACAAGCCAAGAGAAGCAGCAATCTCACTCTGCATGTGCCTGCGATGGTTTAACAATTTCAGAACACCAACTCTAGTACCGCTGGCCAACGCTTTGAAAGTTTCCTTATCAAGACGGATATCCATGACGATAAAAGCGGGTTGTTAATTTATTAACGTTTGGATTTAGTTAGGCTTTCTTCTCAAATAATTCTTCTATAAGTTCAACATACATTGCAGCACTCCAAGCCTGAGCAAGACAACCGGCAGGTGATAATTTAGAAGCACTGCTAAGCTCAGAGTGATGGCCAATAGCACCCTCATTCAAAATATCTCTAGTGCTGGCTTTCAAAATGTGCTGAATGTGGTTTTTGTACTTCTTCTTGTCAAAAGCGAACAACACAATAGCCGCGAGATTGTTAATCCAGAACCAGCTGTCGCCGGAATGATAACTCTTAGAGTTCTCGCCAGAATGCTCCTTCACAAAATAAGGACTGCTCTTGTCAATAGTAGACAAGCCGCCCCAGTCAAGCCAAAGTTTTGGCAAGATTTTATCAAAACACTTAATCCAATCATTCTTGGACAAAAGCTCAGGGTACGCGTATGCTGCGATGAAAACGTTAGGGCGAATAGTATCATCATTCGCACCGTCAGATAGATAACCCTTTTTGAAGAAAACTTCCTTGACCTTTACTTTCAAACTCTGCTCCAAAGGATGCTCTTTTTTCAACAAACGATAAAGACGGCAGGCGGCAAGTGTTAACGCCTGAATTTCAATCCTCGCACCAGAACGATCAATGCTGTCCATCCAAGTCTCCTTGGAATTGCTGACGACAAGCCCATCCTGCATGTTTTTCTCAACTTCAGACAAGAAAGACTCGAGCCTTCTTAACAGCCAACCGCGCTCCTGCTTTTTCAGCTCAGGCAAGTAATCCTCAAAACGCAGGAAGAGCCAGCCAGAATCGGCAATGCAATCAGTAAGAGTGCCTGGAAGCTTGCCGCCAGGCAAAAGCTTTTCAATCCAAGAAAACAAGATAACCTTGGCAAGACTGATTTGCTTAGAATGCAGCAAGGCCTTAACAGAAATCAATTCGTCACGAGCCCATCGCTGATGAAACCAAGGCAGGCCTGCATAAAGACCGTGATTCTCACGCAAACAAGCAAGAGAATACTGAGCGCACTCAAGAGCAGTACGAAACTCACTGTTCTTAACATGATGGCCTGCAATAATATTAGACGCGTACTTTTCAGACTCAACAGCCAACTCTTTTTTTCTCTGCCAAGAAGTCTTTGCAAGCTTTAACGCTTCATCCTTTGAAGCAGAAAAAGCCGTAACAAAACTTCCGTTCGCCCTGAAACCGCGCAAAACCCAGCGCGAAAAAGGAGCGCTATCACGCAATTCATCATAAGGATAAGCCTGCTCCTCCCACTTCTCCAGCTTTTCAAAATCACAACCGTAAAACGCCAGCCAGAAAGAAAACTCCTCGCCAGAGGACTCATGAACATTATTACTCTTCTCAAAATGAACCAACAGTGCCTTGTCGTCATTTGAGAACTCATACTTCCTACCCCACTCCTTATTGTCAAAGTTCAGCTTGCAGTCAAGAATAACATCGACCTTCGCGGGAGAAGACAACTCATAAAAGAAAACAGGCAGCCTGTGAGCAAACCAAAAAGACTCCTGCACTCCATCCCTGTCGCGCGAAACTTTCCACAACTCATTCAAAATAGCTCCAGGAGCGCCCTTAAGGTCAAAATGCGCAATCGTCTTGAAAACCTTACCTTGATGAGAAAAAAAGACACCCTGATATCTAGACTTAATGCCGAATAAACCAAAACTGCCAGAACTGTTGGAGACGATAAAGCTCACATCACTCCTCCCCTCTATAATACTTCGCAGCGTCTTCAGGCGCAACGGAGTTGATTATAATACCAGAGTTAAGCTCGAAACCAGCCCAAATAGCAGAACGCGGGCAAACTTCAATATGAAAATGAAAGTCCTCGCCCTTTGGGCTATATTGGACTAACATATTATAGTCAAGATTCGCCTCGTGAACTTTTTTCAAGACTTTGCTCACAATATCAGCCAAGCTGGCAAAGTTCACGCTCTCAAGACGTGCAGTATGTTCTTTTGGGAAAATCCAGACTTCATAGTTGAAGCGCGACGCGTAAGGCGCGAACGCGACAAAATCAGCATTCTCAAAACAAACCCTGCCGCTATTTTTTTCTGACTGGACGACAATGCAATAAGGACAAGAGATGAACTTGCGCAAAGCTTCAAGCTTTTCCCTAATATCAGGAGGAACAACAGACGTTGCCATAATCTGCGAGTGAGAATGCACAATAGAAGTGCCTCCAAGATAACCATGATTCTTGAAAACATTAACATAAGCAATATTCGGCTTTTGCTCAAGCTCAACAATTCTTCTTGCGTAAACATGCAAGACCTGCTCGACATCATCAACAGACAACTGGGCGAGCTGGCGGTCATGACGGGGAGTCTCAACCACAACCTCATGATAGCCATACGCATCTGCAAAAGTGTAAAAACGATTATCAGTCTTAGGAACAGAAACACCCTCAGGCTTTAACGCAGCAAACTTGTTCTCAAACCATCTTAGCTGCCAGTTGCCATTCTTAACAATCCTGCCAATCTCAGGAGGAGTAAGATTTTCGCTGCCCGGACAGAAAAAACACTGGCTTACAGGAGCGCTAACAACAGCCTTTTGAAGCTCATGAGGCCTTTGCCCGCGCTTAGGAGAAATAACAACCCAGCGGTCAAGAATGTAATCTCTTCTAAGTTCCCCCATCATACACCTCTTTTAATGAAATTTAGAATAATCCGGCGTTTATAAATGTTTTCTCAACCGTAAAGTTTATATATAGTACAAACCCCAAGGGCATAGATGGAAAGAGGTGAACGCAGTATTGCCATCGCGGTGCTGAGCGTTATCGGCATTGTCGGACTGCTTGCTACGGTCACCTTATTCCTAAACGAACCAACAGCGAACGTCGCACAAGGTCAAAGCATATACGAAACTGAGGACCAATCCGCACTCGGAATGGACTGCCTGAACAGGCAAGTATACTTCCTCAGGTATGAAGCGAACTTCGGCGTTTATTGCTGCCCAGAACACATGATAGGGCAGAACGAATGTTTGGTCGAGAAAAAAATAATGATAACAAGAATGTATTAAAGGAGGATGAAATCAATGGCAGACAAAAAAGAAGTGAGCATCTTGCTTTTAGGCATCGTTGCAATACTTGCAATCGTAGGCCTAGTATTATTGTTTACAAGTCCGGCAGCAACGGGACGAGCATTCTTCCCGCCACCATTGCCACCAGACGTCCAAGCACCAGCAGGTGTTGAGTACGGACCAATCATAGCAGGCGGCGGACAATACGGACAAATCAGCAACGCAATTCTAGTATCAGCATTAGAAGGAGCAAACCTTCCAAGATGTCCAAACGGCGAGCTAAGAACAAGGGAGCAGGGCAACATTGCATATGAAGCAATAGAAGGCAAGTACTGCCAATGGTTCTACTGCCCATCATTAGCTGAAAGCCCAGACCCAGCAGCACAACCAATGCTAGCCTGTGTCAACATGCCAAGCGTATGAATGAAGACTCGCTTGGAATAATTATTTTTGCTCTCATCGCCCTCGGGGCGGTGTTCGCATTTATTTTCGTTCTAGGTGGACCTGAACAAACAGGAGCAGTCGCAGGAAACAACAAACTAGCAACAAGCTGGTTTAGAGTTGATGATGCGTTCAGAGCGTGCGATAAAGGCTCACATTGCAGCGACGGCCTGGCAGCACTCCCAACAGGCAATTACGACCCAGTAACAGAACTGTTCGAGTGCAAATGCCAGACAAGCGACCACAGCTTCACATTCTACAGAAGCAAATACGCGCCAGGATAACACTAAAAGCTTTTATTATACGCTATTCCTAGCCAGATTATGCATCCATTATTGCCTGATAAGCTGAAAGAAATACTGTCTAAAGAAGGCATAACAACCTTCAGACCTGCGCAAGAAAAAGCTCTCAAAGCAGGACTACTGGAACACAAAAGCCTGCTAATCTGCACGCCAACAGCAAGCGGAAAGACGCTTATTGCAGAAATGGCAGCTATGAAGAGCATAATTGAGGGCAAAGGAAAAGCCATTTACATTGTGCCTCTAATAGCGCTGGCAAACGAGAAATACAAAGAGTTCAAACGCAAATACGGACACTTGTGCAAGGTAGCGTTAAGCATTGGAGACCTTGACGCTTCAGACCCGTACCTGGTTGAATACGATTTGATAATTTGCACAGCAGAAAAACTAGACTCGCTTATAAGACACCATTCTCCATGGCTAAGCTTTGTCTCACTGGTCGTAATAGATGAAATACATTTAATTAACGATGTAGAAAGAGGCCCAACGCTGGAAATTCTAATAACTGTGCTAAAACAAGTTCTGAAAACAGTTCAAATAATAGGATTGAGCGCAACCATAGGCAACCCGGACGAACTCGCAGAATGGCTAGGCGCAACACTGATAGAAGACAATTGGAGACCAGTGCCACTGAAAAGAGGCACGTTCCACATGGGAGAAATAGACTTCATAGAGCAGCCATAATAAAATTCACCGCAAACCTAATGCCCATGACTGCAAAACAAACAGGAATCAAGCTGATTAAAAACCCAACAAGAACGCCGGCATAATCAAGCTCGAACAATTCTTTAGATGCTCTGAACAAAGTCGCAGTGCCGATAACAAAACCATAAGCTGCCAGCAAAGCTGAGAAAACAAGCCCATACGGCATAAATGACAAAGCGCCTCCAAAAAATATCATTATGGCAGGAGCAACCATTGAAAGCACAATTGCAGAAAGCCCCTCATAATAACCGCCCCTGCCGTCAAGAACGTGCATTGCAAGAGAAAAGAAAAACGCGAAAATGGCAGACAAAACCATAAAAGAAAACAAAACAACAAGCGTTCCATTAATAATAAAAGTCTGCGAAAGCCTCGCGCTCGAATACCTCCACGCGAAAAAGAATATCCCGATTGTTGCGAACAAAGAAGCAGTCAACAAGTACATCAAAACTTTTGCAAAACTCTGACGCTTAGACTTCTTTATCTCGCTAACAGGATCATATAATAGTGCAAACATGTTTCCCCCTTTTCAGAGAATTGAGGCTAACTTGATATTTAAACTTAACTAAAGCCCTATACTGGTGAGAAGTTTCTCCTTGTCAAACGCCTGCAAGTCATCATACTCCTGGCCAACACCCAAAAACAAGATAGGCTTTTTGGTAACATAGCTGACAGAAATTGCTGCACCGCCCTTCTCGTCAACATCAGCCTTGGAAAGAATAATACCGTCAATACCGACAACCGCGTCAAACTGTTTCGCCTGCTCAACACAATCATTACCCGTAATACTCTCGCCAACAAACAATTTCAAATCAGGATTAGCAACACGAATAATCTTGCGCATCTCATCCATCAGGTTAATGTTGCTGTGCAAACGTCCTGCTGTGTCAATAAGAACAACGTCCTTCTTTGCAGCTTGAGCGTGCTTGATAGCGTCAAAAGCAACAGCAGCAGGATCACTGCCATAATCATGCTTGACAAGCTTAACACCAAGAGCATCAGCGTGCAATTGAAGCTGGTCAATAGCAGCAGCCCTGAAAGTATCAGCAGCAGCAAGAACAACACTAAAACCATTATTCATCAAAAACTTAGCAACCTTAGCAATGCTGGTTGTTTTACCACTGCCGTTAATGCCGACAAAACAAATAACAAAAGGCTTCTTCTGGCTTGCCTTTGCCAGCAAGTCAACACTTGGAACACTGAACAATCCCTCAATACTTGAATGCAAAGAACTGGCAATCTTCTCGTCAACCTGCCCTCGAGGAATAGGCTTGTCAACAAGCTCTAACTTCAAATCAGCCTTGATTTTTTCAATAACTTCAACAGCAACGTTGTTTTCAAGCAATGCAAGCTCCAAATCCCAGAACAACTCATCAAACTTTTCAGAACTAATCCTCTTAGTAGTAATAGTTTCAGTAATGCGCTGGAAGAACCCCTTCTTTTCACTTGAGGAAAGCCCTGAGGCTTTCTCAAGTTCCCGAGAATCTCTGGATTCTCGCGATTCAGGCTCTTCTTTCTTTTCAACTTTAACTTCAGGCTTTTTCTCAACTTTAACTTCTGGTTTGACTTCAATCTTTGGCTCTTCTGCGCCAACAAAAGTCTCTTTTAGTTTTGCGAAAAAGCCCTTCTTTTCTTCTACCTTTGGCTCTTCAACTTTAACTTCAGGTTTTGGCTCGACTTTAACTTCAACAGGTTTTTCTTCAACCTTTGGCTTTTCAACTTTTACAACTGGCTTTTCTGCCTTAATTTCAGGCTTAGCTTCTTTTTTCTCCGGCTTTTTTTCTGCTTTTGGCTTTTCTTTCGGCTTTGGAGGCTCAACTTTTACTTCCTTCTCTACCGTAATCTTTTCTTCCGGAGCTTCCTCTTCAACTTTCTTCGTAAACTTAGAGAGTACGCTCTTTAATTTGTCTTTTAGAAAATTAAACATTTTACTTAATCAGCTTCCTCAACTCTGCCTGAACAAGTTCAGCACGCTCTGCCAATTTTCTCAACTGGCCGGCAAGCTCTTCCTGCAACTTGCGAAGTTCTATCCCCTGGTCTGAAATAACCTTCTTAGCATCAGGAATGTTCTTCTGCACAACAGCACCACCGCCAACGTTCAGCAAAACATGGTCGTTTGCCTCAAGCTTTGCCTTGACGAACAAGCCTGGAGTCAAAGTAACAAACATATCGCTTCCAACTTTTGAACTGGAAAAGTCGTCCAAGACCTCCTGAACAGCATCCATCTCATCAGCCTGCGATTCCAAAGCCTGAACTTGCTTGTGAACTTGCTGCAACTGCATCTGCAACATCTGCAGTTCCATATACTTTTCCTTTAATTCTTTAGGTTGCTCTTTCATTTTATCTTAGCCAACAATTTTTCCAAAAAGTGACCGTACTCGTGCTCTGCCTTCAAGAATTTCACAGCAGCATCCATTGCAACTGTTTTTTCTTCTTTCTTAAAATGCCCAAGCTCGCGCTTGACAAGCTCTTTCAAATACTCTTTTTCCTCATTGCTGAACATTTTTGCCCTCCATAACTTTAATATTAATATCACCAAAAGCTTCAGACTGCTCAAGCTCGACCTTCTGCTCGTTAGACAAGTGCAGCAACGGAATAAACGTGTAAACCTTGTCCTGCCTTGTTCCATTCGGCACTAAATCATTGAATTTCAACTGCTTTCTAACACCAAACAAGGAAAGAATGCGCTGGAACAAAGTGCCAATCGCAGCAGTAACATCAAACTTCCTAGCAGGCAACTCCATAGGAGGAGGCATGCTGTGCAAAACGCGGCGCTGTTTAACTTCTAAAGCTTTCTCCAGCGCCTTGACTAAATCGTAAACGCTGACCTTTCTCCTTCTAGCCTGAGGCAGTCTTGGCAATAGTTCAAAGTCCTCTCTGGCGCCAAGCTCGTCTCCTCTCGCAAGCTCCTGCTCGAGCTCGTCATAAAACTGTTCCTGAGAAACATCAGCACCAGCAATCAAACGGTCAAACTCGTCCAAATCATCACCAACAAGCTTAGTGCTCTTGATGCGCAGCAAAATAGAAGCTGCCAAAAGAACCTTGCCTCCGACCTTGAGGTCTTGTTCTTTCAACTGCCGCAATCTTTCAATATACTTGTCAGTCAATAAAGAAACATTAATGTTCCACGGGTCAAGCTGTCCGCTGTTGACAAGGTCAAAAATTATAGACTTCCAGCTAATCTCATTCTGCTCAACCAACAACGAAAAAATACGCTCTTGCATACGATAAAAATGGAGAATAACACTATATAAATGTTGCTCACAAAAGCTTTTTAAAGCAAACAAAAGACGAGCATAGTGCGGACCTGTAGTTTAGCGGCTATAACGTCTCCCTTACACGGAGAAGGTCGGCGGTTCGAATCCGCCCAGGTCCACTGGATACTAAAAAATGCCAACAACAACAGATATTTCAACAGACCTTGCAGACGTCACAGCATGGCTACGCGCATGGAAGGGCGCAGAACGCGAAGTACTTCCAGAAGCACGCGCCCACTGCCTTGAAATACTCGCAAGCGCTTGGAACTACCTATTTGAAAACCAGAAAGTGCCCAGAGGAAAAATAAGCGACCCAGAAGAACTTGCCGATCAGCTAAAAGCTGCACGAACCACATTAGAAAGCCAGGAAAAACCAACACAAGAACAACTCAAAACAATCAAGACAATACTAGCAAACACAATTGCATTCTTCTCCACAAACATTTAAATAATCACACGAGAGAAAACAGACAAAAAGAGATGAGCAAGAAACCATTCATTTTAGGACTTATTGTACTCTTAGCAATCGGCGCTGCAACATACTATTACGGCGACCCAACAAAACTTGTTGACGTTCCACTAACTTCTTTGCAGGAAAAACCAGACGTGCACACGCTTGACAACGGAATGCTCGTCACACTCAAAGAAGCGCACACACTTCCACTAATAACAATCCAATTCTGGGTGCACGTAGGAGGCAGAAACGAGCCACTAGAACGAAAAGGAATAGCACACGTCTTTGAGCACATATGGTTTAAAGGAACAGCAACGCAACCCGTAGGAAGCTTCCATAAAAAAGTAGAAAGTCTCGGTGGAGAACTCAACGCGATGACTTCGCAAGACTGGACGATGTACTTCGTAACAGTCCCATCAGACAAGTTCGACCAAATATTCCCAAACATGGTCGACCTATTGCTCAACTCAGGATTTGACGAGGCAGAAATCAAAAAAGAACTGGAAGTTGTTGTTGAAGAACAAAGATCCAGCTTCAACGAGCCGGAAAGACATTTAGATGATGAGTTCGGACTACTGCTAATTGACAAGCACCCGTACAGAGACCCAGTCATAGGATACAAAGACACAATACTCGGCACGACAAGAGAAGACATAATACAATTCTACAAAACATGGTACGTGCCAAACAACATGAACATAGTAGTGGCTGGAGACATAAACAAAAATGAAATACTTGCCAAAATAAGCAGCGCTTTTGCAGAATTCAAACCAGCAGAACTACCACAATTAGACCTGCCTCACGAAGAACCAATACTCGTGCCTCGATATAACAGCACTTTCAGAGACACAGCATACAATTACATAGCAATAGGCTACCTTGGACCAAGCGCGTCAGACAAAGACAAATACCCGATGATGGTATTAAACACTATATTCTCAGCAGGAGAAAGCTCAAGACTACAGCAAGTCGTCAAACAACAGAAGAACCTGATAACGAGAGGAGTCAGCGTCTTTGTTGCATTAAACGACCTCGGAGTGTTCGAATCAGTAGTCGTCCTAGAACCCGAAAAAGCAGCGCAGGCAAAAGCAGAGCTGATTTTACAGTTAAACAGGTTCAAAATAGAATTTGTCACGGATGAAGAACTGGAAAGAGCCAAATCAATCATAAGAGCAGACAAAGTCAGAACGCAAGAAGAAATCTTCCAAGTAGGATTTGACATCGGACAATCATGGATAAACGGAGAACTCGAAGAACACGACAAGTTCCTCGACAAAATCAACGCGGTAACAAAAGAAGACATCAAACAATCAGCAAACAAATACTTCACCGCGTACACAATGTACGAGCTAAAACCAAAACTATGAAACGAATTGCGATGATGCTGATATTACTGGCAGCCTGCACGAGCGTAAGCTACGAAGAACACACAGATGCGGGAAGCAAATACGTTCTCAAAAACGGAATGACAGTTCTATTGAAAGAAAACCCAGACACAGGAATGGTAGGAATTGACTTAATGCTGAAGAAAAGCCTTGCGGCAAACGGAGAACTGCACGGACTCGGATTGTTCACCAACAGAATGCTCCTTGCCGGCACAGAAAAAAGAACAAGGGAACAGATAGTAAGAGAAATCGAAGCAGTCGGCGGAACGATACGCGCACGAACTTATGCAGAATACAGCGAAATAGTAATAGAAGTCCCAAGCGACAGCTTCAGCACAGCACTAAAAGTCCTCGAAGACGTTCTACTGCACCCAACATTCAACCCAGAAGAACTAGAAAAAGAAAGAACGCTAATAATGGGAGAATTAGAATCCAAAAACGACCAGCCAGCAGTAGTCGCAGAAGAACTATTCATGAAAACAATGTACCCAGAACACCCATACCAACGCCCAATAGACGGCTATCCAGAAACAATAAACGCGATAACACGAGAAGACATCGTAAATCACTATAATACTTGGTACGTGCCGAGCAAAATATTCCTGTCAATAGTGGGAAACATCAAAGAAAAGCCGACATTGTTTGCGATTGACAGATTATTCAGGGGAATGAAACCAAGACAGGCGCCTGTTGAAAACGTGCCTGAACTCCCGCCAAGACTAGCGCCTGAAATGGAAAAACAAAATATGATATTGGAAAGCTTCTACATACAATACGGGCACCAATTAGTACCATCATCACACCCAGACTTCATCAAACTAAGACTGGCAAACGCCATACTTGGAGCGGGCTCGGGAAGCAGACTATTCTACGAGTTACGCGACAAAAGAGCGCTGGCATACAGTGTGCACTCACTCGCGCCAAGCATCAGAACCACAGGATTCATAAAAATATCAATGATATCAAGGCCGCAAGTCGTAAACGATTCAGTTGCCGGAATAGCAGGAGAGATTGAAAGAATCAAAACAGAAGACGTGCCAGAAGACGAAATGCAACTGGTCAAACAGAAAATGAGAGGATTCTTCTTCCTAGACCACCAGAGAACAATAGACCAGGCAAACTATCTAGGCCTTTACGAAATGCAAGGATACGGCTACCATTACGACGTTGACTACCCAGACAAGCTGAGCGCGGTAACAGCGCCAGAAGTAAAATACGTAGCAAACAAGTACTTCAACAATCCAGTAATAGCAATAGTAGGACCGTTCGAACAGGCAACAATAGGATAATTCTCAAAAGGTTTTTATACCGACTATTTGCAAAGCACACATAACGCGCCGATCGTATAGTGGTAGTACGCTGCCTTGCCAAGGCTGTAGCCCGGGTTCGAACCCCGGTCGGCGCATATATGAAGAAACTGCTGGTTCTAATGATTCTGGCAACAATAACCCTATGCCTTCTCGCAGTGCTCATTCCATCAAGCAGACAATACCTTTTCCCAGAAAACAAACTTGTAGAAGCTATCACCGCAGGCCTATACCTTATTGCATTCCTGACTGCAACAATCATTGCAGTAAAAACAAAAAAGCACAGAATCACCTACGTCATAATCGCATTACTAAGCGTGTTCGCATTCCTCGAAGAACTAAGCTACGGAGAACAAGCTTTCAATTTAAAGTTTGACAGAGTATACGGGCTGGACTTGTCAACCGCTCACAACATAATACAACTGCCATACTACTTCCTGAAAGAAAACAGCGAAATACTGCTCAACACGTTCCTAATAATTGCCAGCATAAAAATACTGGCAGTAACACTATTAATGTATTCACAGCGAACAAGAATAAACATTTTCTTCGAAAAAATTCCGCCAACCAGATTCCTATTTATATTTTTCATACTCGCCGGAACTGCGCTCGTAATCGACTCAGGAGTGGCATACCACCGTTTTCTCCCATACATAGAAGAAATACTTGAACTAAATGCGTCAATAGCGCTACTTTTTGGCGCAATACCTTTAAATATCACTACAAAAGCAAACAAGCTATGAGCCCGTAGCTTAGCCTGGTAGAGCACTGGTCTTATATGACCACGAGCGGTACAAACAACAAACCCGCTCGTTCTAAGTTCACCAGTGGTCGGGAGTTCAAATCTCCTCGGGCTCACTTTTATTTTCTTTTACCAACATGAACCATATAATTGCCCATACCAATAAGAATCGCTATTCCAAGAATACCGAGAACTGCAAAAATCACAGGCAAATTGTATTCCAAGTACTTTGCCGTCGTTGAGACTTTTTCTGAAACTAATTTAGCAGGCAGTCCGGCAGATTCTTCTTCAGGTTCAGCACTCTCACTTTCATCAGGCAATTCCTCATCAGGCGATTCTTCATTTCCAGAGAAAGGAACTTCCTTTTCCAGCACGCCATCAACAAACACAGGAGTTGGCGACGGAGTAGGACAACGCTTGCAAATAATCATGTACTGATATCTTGGATCATTGCATAATGCCGGACAAATCTCTGCCTGATTTCTAATGCCATAACTTGCACCTGCATTGCCACCGCCACCACCGCCAGGAGGAGTTGAAGGAATAGGAGTTGGTGTTGCTGTTTCTGTCGGCGTAGGAGTTGGTGTATCTGTAGGAGTTGGCGTAGGCGTTGGAGTCTCTGTTGGAGTGGGAGTAGGAGTAGGAGTTTCCGTTGGAGTGGGAGTCGGAGTAGGAGTAGGAGTTGGAGTCGGAGTAGGAGTTGGAGTTTCCGTTGGTGTAGGAGTCGGAGTAGGAGTAGGTGTTGGAGTCGGGGTAGGAGTTGGAGTTTCCGTTGGTGTAGGAGTCGGAGTAGGAGTAGGAGTAGGAGTAGGAGTTTCCGTTGGAGTGGGAGTCGGAGTAGGAGTAGGAGTAGGAGTTTCCGTTGGTGTAGGAGTCGGAGTAGGAGTAGGCGTGGGCGTTTCTGTCGGAGTCGGGGTAGGAGTAGGCGTTGGTGTAGGCGTAGGTGTAGGAGTTGGAGTAGGGGTAGGTTCAGTAACATTCGTGCTCTCATTAGCAGACAAAGTAGTATTCGTACCACTGCCATTAGCATAAGTCACAACAACAGAATTATTCAAAAGCGTGCCATTAGTAAGATTACTGGTAACATTGACCGTAATATTGATGGTTGTAGAAGAGTTGGCTGACAAGTTACCTAAAACCCACGTATCATTGCCAGAAGTAGGAACAGGCGACGAGTTTACAAACACAACACCAGAAGGATAAGTTTCAACAACAGTCACGTTAAACACTGTCACGTTAAACGTGTTATTTACTAGGATAGTATAATTTAGCTGGCTTCCCGCAGTCACAGGATCAGGAGAATCAGTCTTGTTAACAACAACCTGATCAAAAGCAATCGTCAAAGGAGCATAATCCACTCCAAAAGCAGCATCATCACCGCCAGTGGTAATTGTAATGTTAGCGCCATATCTAACAACGATAAGATTTCCAGGGCCGACAAAATCAGAAAATCCAGATGAAACATTAAACGTGTCATTGACTTCAGCTGAAACTGACGAATTCGCAGTATAAGTGCCAATGGTCTGGAACGCGCTGCTGGTGAAATTAAACAATTGAGCCAGCTGGGGATTATTAGGAGTGCCGGCAAATCCTGACCCGCCACACGTAAATCCACCCATAACATCACCATTAAAACAATAGTTAATCAAAAATGAAAGATTACGAATTCTGCTCACCGCCAACCCCTGATTAATCAAAGGAGTAATATTATACGTCAAATTCATAAACGCGCCCAGATCAAGAGACGCACCAGCACCATTTGCTCTTCTTGCAGCAAAATAAACACTATTATCTGTCTGCGTCGCAGTAAAAGTGTTAACTGTTGCAGAAATTCCATCGCCGAAAGGATCCAAAACACCATCATCAGGCGTGCCCTCATCAGGACTCGATTCTCCGAAGCCGGGATCAGTTGAATTAATCGCAAACGTATAAGTCTCTCCAGGAATAGTGGACATGACAAAACTATAGCCATCATTGCAAGTCATGCTTGTAAAATTAAAATCAACACACTTATACAACACAGTTCCTTCAGCAGTAAAAATGACTGTTGCATTAGTAAAATTAAGCCCTGACGGGTCAATAGCAAATGAATTATCAAACAAGCCATCATTAGTATAACTCGCAACCTGCAACTCTTCTGAAGAAGTACCGTTATAATCATACAACACGATGCTTTCAATCGTATGATTGGTAAAGTTGAACTCAACATCAAGCAAGCCAGACTCATTTGATAGAATTGTCTGAGCAACTTCAATCGGATTTCCATCTTCATCAGTTATGTTAACAACAGGAACAGTCTCGTTGGCAACATAAATTTCTCCAAACGCAGGATCGTAAGGATCGATTTTCAGCCTGTATAAATTGCCAGGAACCATATCCTCGGCAACAAGCAGCCAGCTGCCATCACACGAGCGCACGTCAAAATTCCAGTCTTTGCACTTATACAAACTAGTGCCTTTCGCAACAACTTCAACAATACCACTCTCAAACTCAGTACTTGTCGGGTCTATTGCGTAAATCTGCTCCCAAGCAGTTCCAACAGGAGCAGGAATATGAAGAGGCACTTCATCAAAACGGGGCAGGTCAGACTCGTTCTCCGCAACATTCAACAAGTGCATTCTAACAATAGGGCCTTTCTTGAAGTAAACGCTAATTGTATCATCACCCTCAACAATCTCAGCATCGATTTCATTGCCCTCAGCATCATAAACTTTCAAAGAGGCTGGAACAACTGGCAGCTGCTCGTTTTCAGCGGCATTCTCCAAGTCTCCAATCATGACTTCAAGGGCTTCCTCAGCATAAGGCGCAACAGCAGGACTATCAATTTCTTCAATAACTGTCAAACTATTATCAACAGAAACAGGTGCAAATGGAACAGGCGTTTCAACAATTTCTTCGACAGGCACTTCCTCAACAGCAATCTCCTCAACCGGCGCAAACGGAACTTTCTCAATTACCTTTTCAGGAATCTTTTTAAGTATTTCTTCAACAGGCACGGGCACATCCGTCAGCAAATCAGCAATTCCAGACTCGTCAAACGCGGGAGCTTCCTCAACAACCGTAATTTCATTCTCAACCAACAAGTCAGTCATCAAATCAAGAGCGTCATCAACCCTTGGAGCAGAAGCAGGGCTATCAACTTCTTCGATAACAGTCACATCAGTCGTGTAATCAGCAACTGCTGACATTGCGAGCAGCAAGATTACGAAAAGAGTGAGGCGCTTCATTTCTTCTTCACCCTCCTCAAAGTCAGCTTGTTCTGCTCAAAGCCAAACTCAATCTCATCCTTATCATTCCAATCGAGAATTTGAACTAACGTTTTCGGAATCGTCAACGTATACTGGTCCTTCGGAGTCTTCTGAAGCTTGCGCGTAATCCCTTTAGCCAACTATCTATGCCTCTTTTTCCCTTATTTTTCATATGAATTTAGCTTCACTGTTTAAAAGCTTTGTGGTATGGAAAAGCAAAGACCAGTATAGCGTTATATGACATTCAGTACTCATTATTAATCATACTGCTAATCATATTTTTAATCATATGAATTTAAAAAAGAAAAAGAATAAAAGCAAAAGGCAATTACGCAGCATAATGAAAATCATCGATGCGCACATACACACAAACTTCTCAGACAAAGAAGCAGCAGAATTCATACGCACGTACAAAATTGACTATACTTGGGAAGGGCTGCAAAGCTCGCTTTACAAGAACAAAATCGAGACGGCAATCGCGATAACAGGAGACCACAATTTTCCAACGCCCGGACAATATGAAATGCTTCGCGAACAAGCGAACAAAGACCCTAGACTTAAAATTGTCGTCAGCATACACCCACAGTTCACAAAATTCTGGCACCTCAAAACAATCAAAAAACTCTTTGAAAAAAACCTAATAGCCGGAATCAAGATTTATCCAGCATACCACCCAGTCTATCCAAACGACAAAAGATACTTCCCATTCTACAAACTCGCAGGACAATACAAGAAACCAGTCATCGTACACACAGGCGACACGTTAGGCGGCCAATACTTAGTCAAATACTCACACCCGCTCAGCATGGATGAAGTTGCCGTTGCCTTTCCGCAAACCACTTTCATACTGGCACACCTTGGAAACCCATGGGTGCGCGACGCCGCAGAACTCGTCTACAAAAATGAGAATGTATACGCTGATCTTTCAGCATTCTGCATAGGACACCAAAAAACAGCGCACAATCACATCATTGACGATATAAGATACGCTCTTGAAGCCACCGGCAGACCAGACAAATTCATCTACGGAAGCGACTGGCCTCTCGTCGAGATGAAAGACTACATCAAAATAATAAAAAAAGCAGTTCCTAAAAAACACCACAAACAAGTTTTCTACGAAAACGCAAAACGCATTTTCAATTTATAAAAGAAAAAAGTGCCCCGGCCGGGATTACTTGAGAACATGCTAAGATCATATTTTGATACTCCATGTTCTCAAGTTCCCGGAAATTCGAAGTACCACAATATTATTCAAGCGAATTTCCGCGATGAACCACGGTTCAAATCCTTGAAAGAAAAAAAGGCAGGGGCAAAGCCCCTGCTATGCCCCGGCCGGGATTTGAACCCGGGTCTCAGCCTAGCTTTGATGCCGACACACGTCGGCGACCACGAAAGGGCCGAATACTTGACCGGACTATACTACCGAGGCGTATTCAATTCGAGAACGGCAGGCGTTTAAAAACATTACTTCTTTTTAACAGCGAAATAATAGATTGTTGCACCGATAAAATGAAGAAAAACCAGGATGAGAATCCACGCAACGCGCTCGCTGTCCGACAATTTTTTTCTTTTCGCACAGTCAACAATCATCAAAATCCAGAACACCGTCAGAAAAACAAGAAGACCCAAAATCAAGAGCATGAAAAATAACATTGTGGCGATGAGAGGGCCGCTGAAATTCACCTGCATTGTTTCAAACATCATAAGAACAAAATTGAAATTGGGCTTAATAATACTTTTGCATCACAAAGTTTATATAGTCAGTATACATATTAGTATACTGTGAATCATCGAGAAACGCTTCGTGCGGACGAGGATGGTCATACGGATTCTGAACAGAGTGCGCGTTTCTCGAGTGTGCTCGGAAATCAAAGACTTCCGACATATCAACGCGGTAGTTTACAACGACACGAGGAACTCAAGTCACGAATTCTAGCACACCCAGAACTGGTAGGAGTCGACAAAAAAGACATAATTGCGGTAGAAACAGAATACGCGCTGACAAAAAAGAAACACGCAGTCGCAAGACCAGACATCGTCATATTCTACCGCTGTGAAAAAGGAGTCTGCAAGAAATACGTTGAAGTAAAAAGCGGAAGCTGCAGAAGAGCAATAGACGACCTGCACATGCAGTTAAAAAAGATAACAAAGTACCTCAAGTACAGAAGAATGGAAGGAGAAGTAATCGGAGTCTACCCCGGCAAAACGACACTTGAATTAATGGTTCTCTAACGAAATATTTATAAGCTACTCCTTTTGCAAACAAGACAATGAAGAGAAGTTCTCGACGCTGGAAGAAAAAAAGACAAATGCGCTGGAAATGGCAGCGAAAGCGCATGAAAAAGGAAAAGCGCAAGCGAGCAGCCAGAGCATCAGCATAATTGCTTAATCTCTAAACTACTATTTTTTTAAATTAATTTTCTTAGAAAGTACGTCGAATTACGCTTTAACGCTTCCTGCGGGCCTTAGCACGCCTATGCGGCTTGGTAATCTCGGCCCACTTCTTCTCAATATCCTTAATCACTGGGTCTTTCTTCTCCTCTTTCTTGAAGAAAGCCACTAGCTGGTCACGATAGAAATAACATGCTACAACTACGCCCAACAACGCGATCAGCAGGAATATACCCAATGAAGAACCTGAAGATTCAGAATACTGCCTTGCCGCTGCACCCTCAACTGCCAAACGATTAGACTCAACTGCAGGATTGGAGCCAGGACCAGACAAAGTTTGCGGAGGAATTTCAGCAACACGCTGAGGCAACCTTTCAACAGCCTTTGCAGGCAATTGATCCAACAAAGAACTTCCTCCAGAACCACTGCTTGTTGTTACAGGAGCTTGTGCAGGAGGAAGCAATTGAGGCGCATTTGGAGCAGGCACCCTGCCAGTCACTCTGCAATTTGAGAGAATATATGCTTCATCCCTGCATTGACCAACAGGAACCTGGCTTACAGGACAACAATACCTATTGATAACATTACCTTCCTGCTCATACGCGCAACACTGCACGCCAGCCATTGAATTACTTCCACCACCGCCACCACCGCCACCCGGAGGATTCGTTGGAGTTGGGGTTGGAGTCGGGCAGTTTTCAATTTGCGAGCTTACACACTCACCATCCTCATCACACACGTCAGTCGTGCATACATTATCATCTGTGCACGAGTTTTCAGTATTTGGAATGTTTGAGCACGTGCCTACTTGCGGGCCTTCATCAGATATGATATCACAAGAATCGTCTGTGCACGAATTATCATCATTGCATTGCGCGTCAGACGTACAGCAGTTTTCAGCTTGATCATATACGCATATGCTATCTTCACCACAGAATTCAGTAGTACACGCATCAAAGTCATCGCAATCAGAATCAGTTTCACAAAAACCACTGCAACAATCTTCATTACAAGGTCCCTTGCCTTCGGGGAAAGAACTGCATATGCCATTGCCGCTGCATCCAGGACCACTAGGACAATCATCAGGACAGGTACTTGGAGTTTCTCCGATCTGTCCTCCTTCGCACACTCCATTGCCGCAGTTTCCTACGCAATCCTGTGGACAAGTGGTACCTTCATCTGCAGCCTGCTCACACGCATTATTGCCACAAACCGGATCGCAATCTTGATTACAGTTTTGTTGATTCTCATCAAATTCACAAATACCATTACCACAGTGTTTGCAATAAGCAGTATTACACGAACATGGCTGCTGAGTATCTGGAGCAGTGCAGGTGCCATCATTCTCACCTTGATTACAATTGCCTCCTCCATCGGGGCCCCCATCACACTGCTCGCCCGGATCAACAACAAAGTTTCCGCAGCAATTTTCATCTATTTCGTCGTTGCAGTTGTCATCTATTAAGTTATTACAAATTTCTACCGCGTCCGGATTAATGTCAGGATCACCATCATCGCAATCATAATCGCAAGGGTTCTGTTGAGGTTGTAGTATTTGTGGTTGCAGTATTGGCGGTTGCACCACAAAAGCAGTTGGAGATTGAGTTGGTATTTTCAAACTATAAAGTGTTAATCCGACGCCAAATAAAGCAACAACTAAAATGATGACCAGAATTGCATTTTCTATGGCCTTTTTATTAAACATTTATCCAAACTCCGCGCATGTGAAAAAGCCGTCAGCTTCATCGTCAACAAGCGTACAAGGTTCGCACAAGCTCAGCGTGCAAACTTCTCCGCAAGCACAATCCTGGCTCGTTCCGCAACAACCCGATATGGCGTCCCCTCCACACGTTCCACCAGTGCAATCATCTTCTCCGGTGCACACATCTCCATCATCACAGACAGCCCCATTAGGATCGTTTCCAACACAATCCTCCTGAGGTTCCCTGCAAGATTCCATGCAATCAATATCTCCATCCGGCCCAGGGCACGGGTCGCCGGCATGAGTATCGCAACCACCGCTAATGCACGTATCTGCGCCATTGCAGAAAGTTCCATCATCACAGACTGAACTGTCAGGATCGTTTGACGTGCAAGCATCAGCCCCCTCATTGCAGGTTTCCGAACAATCACCATCACCGTCTGGCCCAGGACACGGGTCACCCGCGTGCACGCTGCAACTGCCGCTGCCACACGTATCTACACCATTGCAGAAAACACCATCATCGCATGATGCGCTGTTTGCCGTATTTGTGCAGCTTCCACTGCTGCAAACATCATCAGTACAAGGATTGCCGTCACTACATTGCGTGTTAAAAGCGCAACTGGCAGCGCACGTAGCTGTGCCTGCTGTAACGCAAGTATTGCTGGAACAAACATCTCTTCCAGGGGATGGAGACCTGTAGCATAAGCTAAAACCGCCAAAACTTCCTGCTTGACAAACACCAAACGGACCAGAACAGGGCGCGCCTGGACATGCAAGTGTGAAAGGTCTGGTAGGGCTGGGACAATCACAGTCCGTCACGCAATGCTCGCAATCTCCCAAGACACATTTTGGCGCACCGCTTAGGCAAGGTCCAGATCCGCCACAAATTACACCAAAATCGCACGAACAAGGATCCTCGCAAAAACCATCTACACAAGTATTACAAACAGTTGGCGCAAAACTTCCTGGCTCTGGAGGAGGACAAGGAATAGGACAATCAATGTCAGTCTCACAAGGTATCGGCTCGCAACAACCAGCAGTACACTGCTCATCTGGCCTGCACTCAGAAGCATCCACACAGTCACCTGTTACACATTCCTGCGCGGAAACAAAAACAGAAAGCGCTGACAATAATAATACTGCTATTATCACAACACCCACTTTTTTCATGTTAACACGTGTGAATACACTAATTAGTTTATAAATTTATTAGTTTCAACAGCTGCTTCCGGTATAGTCTTAATGTATATTCTTACCGTAAGCTTTAAATACCCCCTCTAAGTCTGAAAAGAGAATCATCTCCAAGCTGGTAAACACTCCAGCAAACCTTTCTCATCCTCGGGAAACCTGAGGGAGCGCATCATGCTCACGAGAGTGAGTGCTCAACCTTGAGTTGAGCATGAGGAAGTACCTAAAATATCTGTCAATTCTACGAAAAGTGTGCTTTACATCGAGAGTCTTACGATTTTCGGTGTGATCAAGAACGTGTGCGTTCTTGAAATGCACAAAACTTGCGACCAAATAATAAGTGGTTGATTTATAGTTTAGTTAGGGTAACGCGAAAGGCTCCCGATTATCATATCGGGTTCTTTCGACAGCTCATAGAAACCAACTGCTTGGATACCTGTTTATCCTGCAGGAGGTTGCTGCTATCAGAATCCGGCTAAGACATGCAAGTGATTGCCGCAAGGCAACGCGGAATGCTCAGTAACACGTCGATAACGTTCCGTGAAGTCTGGAATAACCTTGGGAAACTGAGGATAATACTGGATAGGGAACAAAGTGCGGAATCCTTTTGTTCCAGAAAGCTTCGGCGCTTCACGATCGGTCGGCGGCCCATCAGGTAGTTGGTGAGGTAATGGCTCACCAAGCCTAAGACGGGTAGGGGCCATGAGAGTGGTTGCCCCGAGAAGGACACTGAGATACTGGTCCTAGCCCTAAGGGGTGCAGCAGTCGCGAAAACTTCACAATGCACGGAAGTGTGATGAGGGGATTCTGAGTGCTTACGGTTTATCCGTAGGCTTTTCGTTAGGGTAAATACCTAGCGGAATAAGTGGTGGGCAAGACTGGTGCCAGCCGCCGCGGTAACCCCAGCGCCACAAGTGGGAACCACGCTTATTGGGTTTAAAGCATCCGTAGCCGGTTCGGCAAATGCCCTGTGAAATCGTTGTGCTCAACACAACGGCGTGCAGGGTAGACTACCGAACTTGGGACCAGGGGAAGTAGACGGTATTCCTGAGGGAGCGGTAAAATGTGATAATCTCAGGAGGACCACCGATGGCGAAGGCAGTCTACTAAAATGGATCCGACGGTGAGGGATGAAAGCTAGGGGAGCGATCCGGATTAGATACCCGAGTAGTCCTAGCCGTAAACGCTGCATGCCAGATGTTACACAATCTTCGAGATTGTGTAGTGTCGTAACGAAGGTGTTAAGCATGCCACCTGGGAAGTACGGTCGCAAGGCTGAAACTTAAAGGAATTGGCGGGGGAGCACCACAAGGGGTGCGGCGTGCGGTTTAATCGAATTCAACGCCGAGAATCTCACCAAGGGCGCCGGCAGAATGAAGCTCAGTCTAAAGGGCTTAGCTGACGAGCCGAGAGGTGGTGCATGGCCGCCGTCAGCTCGTGTCGTGAGATGTCCTGTCAAGTCAGGCAACGAGCGAGACCTGTATGCACTGTTGCTAACGCGTCCGCAAGGATGAGCGAGCACACCGTGCAGACTGCCTTCGAAAGAAGGAGGAAGGCGCAGGCTACGGTAGGTCTGTACGCCCCGAATCTCTTGGGCTACACGCGCGCAACAATGGTCGTGACAATGGGATGCAACACCGAAAGGTGAAGCCAAGCCTCGAACCACGACCCTAGTATGAATTGAGGGCTGCAACTCGCCCTCATGACATCGGAATCCCTAGTAATCAGAGTTTAGCATACTCCGGTGAATATGTCCCTGCTCCTTGCACACACCGCCCGTCAAGCCAACCGAGCAGGTTTCAGATGAGTCACGTTGTGTAAACGTGTCGAATCTGAGGTCAGTGAGGTGGGCTAAGTCGTCACAAGGTATCTGTAGGGGAACCTGCGGATGGATCACCTCCTATTTTCTTTTTAGTAAAGAAAATACAAACTGAATTTGGTTAAAACCAGATACTTCCTCTCATAATCACAAATACTCACAACGGGCCCGTAGCCCAGCGGTAGAGCGCCCGCTTTGCAAGCGCTGAGCAAAACTCAGCTGGGTTTTTGCTTGCGCAAAAACAGCGGGAGGCCTCGGGTTCGAATCCCGACGGGTCCATTCATGGACCGGCGGACCAGCCGAAACTTGTTTCGGCGCTGCCCGACGGGTCCATTCGACCCAATAACATCATCATATCACAGTCATTTGTTAACTCAAATGAAATTTATCGGCACTACCAAGTGCCGGTGGAAAGGTTAAAACAACATTAGCGCAACTAATGTTTATGAGGCCGTACATAGTTGAACTCTGGTCTTAAGCACAATAGGTAATACCTAATGTGACCACTAAGTCTACAAGATGGAAGACTTGGCTTGAGGCGCCGATGAAGGACGCGGCTAACTGCGTAATGTCCCGGCGATCCGTATGCAGGATTTGAACCGGGAATTTCCGAATCGGACTTCCGCTTGAAACCGAAAGGTTAGGGAACGCGGGGAATTGAAACGTCTTAGTACCCGCAGGAAAAGAAATCAAATGAGATGCGGTTAGTAACGGCGAGTGAACACCGCAAACGGCAAACTGAATCAGGCGATGAAAGTCGTCTGAGATGTGGGGTTATGGACCTTCTTTTAGTCCTCGCTCAGAAACGCGAAGTGCACTGGAACGTGCTGCAATATAGGGTGATAGCCCCGTAGCGATAACCGAGCAGGATGTGAAGGTATCCTGAGTACTGCTCCCCGGATACGGAGCAGGAAGTTGGGAGGCACTAACTTCCAACCGTAAATACGTCTCAAGACCGATAGCGTACAAGTACCGTGAGGGAAAGTTGAAAAGAACCCATGACAGGGAGTCAAAAGAGCCTGAAATCTTGTAGATATCGAACGGCACGGTCCTTCGGGATTGTGTCGTACGTTTGGAATAACGTGCCAGGGAGTATATTCGAGTGGCAAGGCTAACTCGTCACGAGGAAGCCGAAGCGAAAGCGACAAGCTCGCAAGCAATGAGGAGCGCGGTGTGAAAGCGCCGGGAGTCACTCGGGTACGACCCGAAACCAGTCGATCTAACCCAGAGCATGG
>Ga0247727_10000901_pt1 | contig 72205 bp, 68 predicted proteins | sample WisWelCaveWW1625_FD_202498 | JGI IMG/M metagenome (GOLD analysis project Ga0247727, IMG submission 202498) | Biofilm microbial communities from Wishing Well Cave, Virginia, United States - WW16-25 | ecosystem: Environmental > Aquatic > Deep subsurface > Groundwater > Cave microbial mat | place... | reverse complement strand
ACCGACGAAGCGTACTCGACGTACGGAGAGGAGGCCGCAGGGAGCATGGCGCGGAGATTGCCCCGGATCGTCGGCCGCAGTAGGCGGCGTTTCACACCAGCCTCCTAGCGCATGAGGGCCCTTGCGATCGCGGTCGCGCTCACGTCGCTGGCCCTTCCCCGCGTGGCGCTCGCCAGCGTCGAGGATGCCGAGAAGGCGCTACGAACGGGCGACTATCCGACGGCCGAGAAAGCGTTCCGGGCCGCGCTGCGAGGCGGCGATCGGGCCCGCGCCACCGACGGCCTCGCCCGGACGCTCCTCGAGACGGGCCGGACCGGCGACGCCGCGCGCGCCGGAAGCGAGCAGATGCGCGCAGAGGCCCTGTACGCGTCCGGAGATCGGCAGGCCGCCGTCGAGATCCTCGGCCGCCTCGCCAAGACGCCCGAGAAGCGGCGCGCGCGGCTCTGGCTCGGCCGGCTCCTCTCCGAGGCCGGCGACACCTCGGGCGCCCGGGCCGCGCTGATGCCCCTGGTCGAGGATTACAACGCGGATCGGATCGCCGCCGCGGACGCCGAGGGCCTCGCGTACGTCGCGGAGGCCGTGCACCTGCTCGGGGCCTTCCGCGACGCGAACGACGCTTTCCGCGAGAGCTGGCGCGCCGACTCGGGTCGCGCCGAGACGCAGGTCCGCTGGGCCGCGTTGTTCCTCGAGAAGTACGACGCCGGACACGCAGAGGAGTGCCTGCAAGACGCGCTCGAGGTCAATCCCCGTCACGCGGAGGCGCACCTGATGTACGCGCGCGTGAAGATGGAGCAGGGCTTCGACTTTCCGGGCGCGAACGGACACATCGACGCGGCCCTGGAGACGAACCCGGGGCTCGCAGGCGCGCACGCGATGCGCGCGGAGCTCGCGCTGTACGACCAGGACGACGCCGGCGCCGCACGGCACCTCGAGATGGCCCGGCGGACGAACCCGAGCGACCTCGCGACCCTCGCGGTGGCCGCGGGCGCCCGCTGGATGGTCGACGACCTTCCGGGCCTGGCGAGGGCGAGAACGGAAGCGCTTCGCGCATCGCCGCGCGGGCAGATCCTCTGGGACGTGTTCGTCCGGCTGGCGGACTGGGAACACCGCTACGACGAAATCGTACCGATGCTCGAGGAAGCGCTGCGCACGGACACAGGCGCCGAGAACGCGACGGTGCGGGCGCACCTGGGGCTCAACCGCCTCCGGTCCGGCGACGAGGCGGCGGGGCTCCAGGATCTGCAGCTCGCGTGGCGCCGCGATCGGTACAACGTGCTGGTCAAGAACACCCTCGACTTCCACGAGAACGTCGTCGATCGCGAGTACGAGACACTGACGTTGCGCCGTTATCGCCTCCGCGTACACAAGGCGGAAAAGGCGATCCTCGAGCGCTACGTCCCGCGGATGCTCGACCGTGCCTGGGACGACATGGTCCGGCGCTACGGCTTCACGCCGCAGGGGCCCGTGCAGATCGAGCTCTACGCCGACACGCAGCACTTCGCGTTGCGCACCTCCGGGCTCCCCGACATCGGCGTGCAAGGCGTCTGTTTCGGCAAGGTCGTGACGGCGATCTCCCCCAAGGGGGGTCCCTTCAACTGGGGACAGATCGTCTGGCACGAGCTGGCCCACGTCTTCGCGATCCAGCTCTCGCGCCAGCGCGTACCACGCTGGTTCACCGAGGGACTCGCGGAGTGGGAGACGATCGTCGCGCGTCCCGAGTGGGTCCGCGAGAACGACGACGACCTGTACCGGGCGCTCGCCGGCGGACACCTTCCGCCCGTCGCCCGGCTCAACGACGCCTTCACGCACGCGCGCAGCACCGAGGAGGTGATGGTCGCGTACTACGCCGCGTCGCAGGTCGTGAAGTACGTGATCGACCGGTTCGGGTTCGCCAAGGCGATCGAGATGCTCCGGCTGTGGGGCGCCGGCAAGCGGACGCCCCAGGTGATCCGGGAGGCACTTGGAGTCTCGCCCGAAGACCTCGACCGCGACTTCCGACGGTCCACGCTCGAGCGGCTCGCGCGCTACGCGAACGATTTCCGGGTCGCATCCGTCTGGGCGCCCGAAGTGGACGACGCACGCGAAGCGGCGACCGCCGCGCCGGACGACGCCCTTCGGCAGGTCGGCCTCGGCACCGCATTCATGCGAGTCGGAAAGACCCTCGAGGCAAAGGAAGTCTTCGAGCGGGTCCTGGCCCGCGACCCGCGTCGCCGAGAAGCTCTTTACTCCCTGGCCCAGATCGGACTCGAGACGCGCGACTTCGAGGCCGTGCGACGCCACGGGCGAGCGCTCCTGGCGACAGGCACGGACTCCTACGGCATCCGCATGATGCTCGCGGGCGCCGCCCGGGGCCTGCAGGACGACGCCGGGATGGGGCGGCAACTCTGCCACGCGACGCGCGTCGCGCCGGACCAGAAGGAGGCGCAGGACCTGCTGCGGGAATGGCTCTCCGGCCGTGGACGCGAGGATCGGGCGCTCGACCGGTTGCGGACGGTCGTTCGCCTCGATCAGCACGACCGGGAAGCAATGTCCGCGTTGCTCGGAAAGCTGCGGACCCTGGGTCGACGTCAAGAAGTGATCGAGTTCGGCGAGCGTGCCCTCTACCTCGATCCGCACAACGTCGACGTCCACGTAGCGCTCGCCGAGGCCTACGAGGCAGCCGGACGGACGGCCGACGCGATCTTCGAGTACGAGTCCGCCCTGCTGTGCGAGCCGGAGGATCCGGCGCCGATCCAGAATGCGATCGATCGCCTGCGAGGTCGATCGCGCCGGAGGATCTGACGCGCCCGCTACTCCTCCAGACCGTGCTTCTTCAGCAGCTTGTGCAGGTACTTGCGGTCCATCCTCGCCTGGCGTGCCGCCTCCGAGACGTTGCCGTCCGCGCGCGCGAGCAGCCAGGTCAGGTACGCCTTCTCCCACGCCGCCTCTGCGCGTTCCTTGTTCTCCCCGTAACTCTGCGCGCCGTCGAATGTCGGCGCGCCGCGCACCGGTCCGGCCGCGGAGGTCAGCTCGGGGAGGCGCAGTGGAGCGCTGCGATCCGCGCTCATCGCGAGCGCGCGTTCGAGGACGTTTCGAAGCTCCCGGACGTTGCCGGGCCAGTCGTGACCGCGTAGCGCGTCCATCGCCTCGGCAGGAACGGGGGGCGGCGATCCGCGCGCCAGCGTCCGCAGGAAACCCTCGGCGAGCAGCGGGACGTCTTCCCGACGTTCCCGCAGCGGCAGCACGGACACTTCCAGGACGGCGAGCCGGAAGTACAGGTCCTCGCGGAACCCGCCCGAGGCGATCTCCTTCCTCAGATCCTTGCGGGTCGCCGCGAGGATCCGGATGTCGACCGGGATCGAGCGGTTTCCGCCGACCCTGCGGACCTCGCGCTGCTCGAGGACGCGCAGGAGCTTCGGCTGTAAATCGATCGGCAGTTCGCCGATCTCGTCGAGGAAGACGGTTCCGCCGCCCGCGACCTCGAACGCCCCCTGGCGAGTGCCGGTCGCACCCGTGAAGGCGCCTCGCTCGTGGCCGAAGAGCTCGCTCTCGATGAGGGTCGGCGCCACGGCGCCGCAGTCGACCACGACGAACGGCCGGCTCGCACGCGGACCCGCGTCGTGCAGCGCGCGCGCCAGCACGTCCTTGCCGGTCCCGGTCTCGCCGAGGAACAGGACGGTCGTGTCGGTGTCCCGGATGCGTTCCAGAAGCCCGAAGATCGTTCGCATCCCGAGAGAGCGCCCCACCGCCCCGCCGAAGCTCTCGGCCTCGCTCGGCAGGACCTGGACGGCCTCGCCGAGGGTGCGAACCTTCATCTGGACCGTGCCCGCGGTCACCACGGCGCCCGCCTGCAGGTAGGCCGACTGGATCGCGGCCCCTTCGAGGAACGTGCCGTTCGTCGAGCTCAAATCGCGCACGAGCCATCCGCGTCCGTCCCGCACGATCTCGAAGTGCACGCGCGAAACGGTTTCGTCGGGGAGTGAGAGGTCGTTCTCCTTCGCCTTGCCGACGCGGAACAGATCCTTGCGGACCTCCACCTCGGTCCCCTTGCGGTCCCCGGTCAGGACGACGATCACGCACCTGGGGAGATCGAGGGAGGCCGGCGCCGGACGTGCGACGGTTTCCGTGCCGAATCGGCTCGTCACGGATCCGATCCTATCCGAAGCGCGTGAAGGTCGTCGCCCGTCAGCAACACCTCCCTCGTCTCCTCGCGAATGGCGCCGCCAGTCCCCTCGGTCCTCACGAGGACCTCGTAGGTGCCCGGTGCGAGCCGCAGCGAGAGGCGGACGCGGCCGGAGCGTCCGTCGGGCCAGCGGCGCTCCATCGCCCCCATGACCTCGCCGTCCGACTGGAACTCGACGTGGAGAGCGACCACGGGCTCGGTCAGCGTGACCTCCAGGGCATGCCGGCGCGGCCAGGCGCCGCCCACGAGCCAGGCGGCCACGGCGGCCATTGCAGCGACGAGGAGGACCCGCGAGATCCGTGCACGCGCGCGCGGCGCAGCCGTATTGCCGAAGAATTGCATCGTCGCCGGACTGCTCCTATATTGGCCGTCGGGCGTCTCTGCCACGTCGCAGCGTGGAAATCCAGAGCGTCGGACGTCGGATGCAACCGAGCCTCACCCAGATCGTGGACAAGGTCCACGAGTACCACCCCGGCGCCGATCTCGAGCAGATCCACCGCGCCTTCGTCTTCGGCCAGAAGATGCACGAAGGTCAGCTGCGCAAGTCGGGGGAGCCCTACTTCGTCCACCCGGCGAGCGTCGCTGACATCATCGCCGGGCTCCACCTCGACCCGCCGAGCGTGTGCGCGGCTCTGCTGCACGACGTCGTCGAGGACACGCTCGCGACGACGGACGAGATCCGAAAGCAGTTCGGCGACGAGATCGCGTTCCTGGTCGAAGGAGTCACGAAGCTCTCCCAGGTGCGCTACTCCTCCAAGGCCGACCGGCAGGCCGAGAACTTCCGCAAGATGCTGGTCGCGATGTCGCAGGACATCCGCGTCCTGCTCGTCAAGCTCGCGGACCGTCTCGACAACATGCGGACCCTCGAGCACATGCCGGAGGGCAACCGCGATCGGATCGCGCGCGAGACGCGCGAGATCTACGCGCCGCTCGCGAACCGGCTCGGCATCCACTGGCTGAAGGCCGAGCTCGAGGACCTCTGCTTCAGATGGCTCGAGCCCGAGCCATGGCAGAAGCTCTCGGCCCAGGTCGACAAGACCCGGAAGGGCCGCGAGAAGGAAATCGCCGAGACGACGAAGGCCCTGCTCACCAGGCTCTCGGAGGTGGGGTTCTCCGTCGAGGTGACCGGGCGTATCAAGCACCTCTGGTCGATCTGGCGAAAGACGCAGGCGCAGCAGGTCGAGTACGAGGACGTCTACGACATCGTCGCGTTCCGCGTGATCGTCGAGTCCGTCGCCGACTGCTACGCGACGCTCGGCGTCGTCCACAGCCACTGGACGCCCGTCCCCGGTCGCTTCAAGGACTACATCGCGCTCGCCAAGCCGAACGGGTACCAGTCCCTGCACACGACAGTCGTCGGTGCGCGCGGAAACCGGATGGAGGTGCAGATCCGCACGCGCGAGATGCACCGCGTCGCGGAGGACGGGATCGCCGCGCACTGGACCTACAAGGAGGACGGCCGGGGCTTCGACAAGAAGGAAGCAGAGAAGTTCTCGTGGCTCCGCCAGCTCATCGAGTGGCAGAAGGAGCTGCGGGATCCCGCCGAGTTCCTCGACAGCGTCCGGGTAGACCTCTTCTCCGACGAGGTCTACGTGTTCACGCCGAAGGGAGAGGTGCGGATCTTCCCGCGAGGCTCGACGCCCGTGGACTTCGCGTACGCGATCCATTCGGACATCGGCGACCGCTGCGCCGGGGCGCGCGTCAACGGCGCGATCGTCCCCCTGCGCTACAAGCTGCGCAACGGCGACACGGTGCACATCCTCACGCGCTCGGACCAGCACCCGTCCAAGGACTGGCTCGACTTCGTGGTCACCTCGCGGGCGCGCGCGAAGGTCCGGGTCTTCGTGCGGCAGGAGCAACGCAGCCGGGCACGCGAGATCGGTCAGGAGATGCTCGAGGGCGAGATGCACAAGCACGGCCTGTCGCTGTCGCGCCTGCTCAAGAGCGGCGACGACCTGAAGCGCGTCCTCGAGGCGACCCACACGACGAGCGGCGAGGAACTGCTGCGCGCGGTCGCGTACGACCGGGTCCCCGCGCGCGAGGTCGTGGACATCCTCGTCCCCCCCGAGAAGCAGGGCGCTGTGCCGGACGACCTCAAGGAGTCCCGGATCGAGAAGTTCCTCCGGCGGGTCAAGGGGGACCGCGACGGCATCCGCGTCTCGGGGCTCGACGACGTGCTCGTGCGTTACGGGCAATGCTGCTCGCCGCTTCCGGGCGACGAGATCCTGGGCTTCGTCACTCGCGGCCGCGGCGTGACGGTGCACCGACGCCACTGCGCCAAGGCGCTCGACGTGGACCCCGAACGCAAGGTCGAGGTCCAGTGGGACACCAAGACACGGGGCGAACACCCCGTCGCGCTGCGCGTCGTCACCGCGGACAGGCCCGGGATCCTGGCGACCATCTCGCGGACCTTCTCCCAGAACGGCATCAACATTTCCGAGGCGAACTGCAAGTCCACGGACGAGCGGGCGATCAACACGTTCTGCTTCACCGTGACCGACCTCGAACGCCTGCGGACCGTCATGAAGCTCCTCGCCAAGCTCGACGGGGTGCACAGCGTCGACCGGGTGTGATAGGAAAGGCTCCGCTCTTGCCCGATCGCGCTCGTCTACCGCCCCCGGCTCGCTTCCTGCGTCTCGCGTTCTTCGCGACGTACTGGACGGTGATCGCAGGTCTGTGCGCCTCCCTGACGATCGCCGTCATCGGGTCCCAGGTGCGCTTCTGGTCGCAGCCAGCGGATGCGGTCCCCCAGCGCAATCTCGAAACTTGCCGCGAGAGCGTGCGGGCGATGGCCGCCGAGCTCGACGACGCCGGGCAGCGGGCGATGGACCTCGCCGAGCGCCGTCCCCAGGGCGCGCTTCCTTCCTTCCGGCGATTCGGCGCGGACTGGGACTCGCGCTGGCGGCAGGTGCGCTTCGAGTGCCGCTCCGCCGCGGAGGAAGAAGGCTCTGACGCTCTGATGAACGTCCACGTCGCCGTGCTCGACCACCGCTACGCGCTCGAGTCCCTCGTGCGGCGCCACGCCACCGGTGAGGGCCGGGCGCGGGCACGCATCGCCGCGCGCCTTCCGGACGGGAGTGCTCCGTGACCGATTCAGCACGCTACGACGACCTGCCCCTGCGCCCCGAGGTCCTCCGAGGCCTGCGAGAGATCGCGTACGAGTCGCAGACCCCCGTCCAGGGTGCGACCCTCGGGCCGATCCTCGAGGGCCGCGACCTCATGGTCCAGGCGCAGACGGGCACCGGGAAGACTGCGGCTTTCGGCATCCCCCTGGTCGAGGCGCTGGCGTCCGCGACCGCGGGGACGAGATCCGCGGGCGTGCAGGTGCTCATCCTCGAGCCCGCCCGCGAGCTCGCCTTGCAGGTCGCAGGGGAGATCGGACGGATCGGCGCGCACACGGACGTGAAGGTGACGGCCGTCTACGGGGGCGCCGCGATGGGCCGGCAGATCGCGGAGCTCGCCGACGGCGCACAGATCGTCGCGGGCACTCCGGGGCGGGTGCTCGATCACCTTCGCCGCGGAACGCTCGTCGCCAAGGGCTTGAAGGTCCTCGTCCTGGACGAGGCCGACCAGATGCTCTCGATGGGGTTCGCCGAAGAGATCAACGCGATCCTCGATCGACTCCCGAAGATGCGGCAGACGTTGCTCTTTTCCGCGACCATCCCGGACTCGATCCAGCGGCTCGCGCAGCGGCACATGCGCTCCCCTACCCTGCTCGCCCTGTCGAGCGACCGGGTGGGGGCGGAGGCGGTGCGCCATTTCTTCTACATGGTCCCCGGGACGATCGCCCGCGAGGAGGCGCTCCTGCGCGTGTTCGAGGTCGAGGATCCGGAGAGCGCCATCGTCTTCTGCAACACGAAGGACGACACGCAGCGGGTCGCCGGCGCGCTCATCCGGGCGGGTTACGCCGCCGACTGGCTCAACGCGGACCTCTCGCAGTCCGACCGCGAGTCGGTGCTCGGGGCCACCCGCGAGGGCAAGGTCCAGTTCCTGGTCGCCACCGACGTCGCCGCGCGCGGGATCGACATCTCACACCTGACCCACGTCGTGAACTACGGCTTCCCCGAGTCCGCGGACAGCTACGTGCACCGGACGGGGCGCACGGGTCGCATGGGACGCACTGGCACGGCCATCTCGCTCATCGGGGGCGGAGACGTGGGCAACCTCTACTACCTGCGGCTGGAGCACAAGATCGATCCCATCGAGCGCAGGCTCCCGACCGAGGCCGAGCGCGCGGCCGAGGAGGAGACGCGGCGCCATGCGGCGCTGGCCCTTCGCTTTCCGTCCGATCCGCCCGAGGCCGCCCGATCGCTTCTGCGCCGCCTGCAAACGACGCTCGAGGGCGAGCGCGTGCTCGCGAACCTGCTCGCGGCCGAGGTCGGCGAGAGCGTTCCCGCGCGGCCGAGAGCGTCGATCGCACCCACGGCGCCCTCTCCCATCGCACCGACCGTCGTTCGCGACGTGCCCGCCGCGCAAACCGCCCTCGATGCGGGCGAGGCGCAGGCCCCTGCCCCGGCCGACGCGGCTCCCGCCGCACCCTCGGATTCCGAGCCGAAGCGGCGGCGACGCCGGCGACGCGTCAAGGGGGAAGCCTCTGCCGGGACGCCGGGCGCGGCTGTGCTCTCGGACGAACCCGAGTTCTGGGAACGCTACCGGCCGACCGTCATGGACGACGACGTCACGCCAGCGGCGGAGGCGACTCCCGCCCCTGCCCCGGCCGCGCCGCCGGCCGAGACGGGGGCCCCGCCGACGGTGGACACGGACCGCGTGACCCTCTACCTCAACGTCGGCAAGCGAGACCGGCTCCGCCGCGACGAGCTCGATCGGATGCTGCGCTCGGCCGGGCTCGCGGAGCAGCACGTGATTGCGGTACGCCTGCTCGACCGCCACACGTTCGTGGACGTGTCCAGCGTCGACGTCGACGTCGACGGGATCCTCGAGCATCTTTCGCAGCAGTCCGTGGGAACCCGGAAGGTGATCGCAGAGCGAGCGAAGCCGGCGACCAGCGGCCGCTGAAGATCACTTCCCTTCACGGTCGGGGCGGTCGGGTCGGTCGGCGTCGGCGCGGCGCCTGCGCAGGACCATCCCGACGACGGCGGCGGACAGCAGGATGGACACCGCGAGCATTCCTCCGAGCATCGCCCGCAACGTGCCTGCGCTCGACGGATCCACTCGCACCCCCAGAACCACGGGAAGTTCCTGCGCGGTGGACGACGCAGCCGGGGCGTGACGGACCGCGACGACGGCGACGTTCTCGGCGGTCAGGCCAGGGACGCCGCCCGCGACGAGCCTGCGGACGGATCCCTCATCGAGTGGCGGAGCCAGTGCCCCGTGACGGATGAGGACGGACGCCCTCACCGGCTCGGCGCCCGCCCCGTCGGCGAGGGGGTCACGCTCGGGAAGCGACAGGTGGACGCGAGCCGAGAGCACCCCCTCCACCGATTCGATCGAGCGAGACAGCTCCCCCACCATCGCGGCTTGCAGCCGAGCGCGATCCTCGGACGCCGTGGGGACGAGTCGATCGCCCGCGTACAGCTCCGCGAAGCCGCGCGCCTCTGCGCGCGGAAGGCCCGCGGAGCGCAGCACGTCGAATGCACGCGCGGCGTCGGCTGCGGGGACCTCCACCGCGAACCGGCCCTCCTCGCCGGGCGACGCCGACTTCTCGGCCGGGATTCCCGCCTGCAGGAGGGCCCGCGCGACCTCGTTCGCGCCCTCCTCGGGCAACGCCGTCTGTACGGAAACCCTGGCGCACGCGGCGGACCCCCCGGCGCAAACCGTCAGGACGCAGATCGCCGCCGGGATTCCCCCCCTCATGCCATTCACCAGCTGAAGCCGAACCGGGCGCCCATGCGGGGCGCAGAGAACGGGGGGAAGTGAACGCCGCGCACCTTCGAGGCGACGCAGGCCTTGAAGCCGGCACTCCCCGTCGTGACGGAGACGCCCTGGATCTGTCCGGTGCCCGCGATCGCGAGGTCCATCGAGCAGGATCGCGTCGAAGGCATCGTGCGCGCCTCGGCCACGATGCAGCTGCGGAACATCGAGAGCCGCCGGTTCAGCTCCCGCGCGATGTCGTTCGCGGTCAGCTGCCTCTCGCCGCCGCCCTGCTCCGCATTGCCCATGTCCACGGCCTGGTTCATGGCGTCCTCGTAGGACCCGCCCCGGCCCCCTCCGCCGCCACCGCCGCCTCCGCCGCCGCCGCCGCCGCGCCGCCCGCCGCCGCCCCCGCGCCTTGGCATCGGGAGGATGCCGGCGGTGCCCTGGATCTCGATGCGACCGGCCTCGAACAGCTCGCCGAGCTCGTCGGGAGTGCGCGGGCCGGTCTGCCCGACCTGCCGCGTCAGGAAGAAGATCGCGACGCCGCCTCCGAGGACGCCCACGACGATGAGCGCGATCACGTACTTCGCGAAATTGCCGCGAGTCTCCGCGCGGCCCGAGGCCTCGATCGCCTGCTGCTTCGCCTCCTCCGCCTTCTGCTTCTTGTAGCGGGCGAGGAACTCCTTGAAGTCGGGCCACGCCTTGAGCTTGCGGCGCTCGCCCGTGTCCATGTTCAGCAGGCCGTCTTCCTCGCTCACCTGTCCCGCGAGGATCTGCTGGATCAGGGCGCGGGCGCTGAAGGGGCCGTGGTCGAGCTTGTCCTTCTGGACCATCCAGCGTTCGGCGTCCTGCGACGCGACCGTGGACAGCAGCGAGTCGAAGTCGACCTTCGAGACGCGGCCGGGCGCGGCCTTTGCCGGCTCGGCGCGGAAGGACTCGTGGATCGAGACGCGATCCCCCACCCTCGGCGCGCCCGGTACGGACACGCCGGCGGGGAGCACTGCCGCGGCAACCGGAGCGGGCGCGGGCGCCGCCACGGATGCCGGCACGGCGACCACGGGGTCCCTCGGCGGCGGAGGCGGCATCGAGGCGGCCTCGAGGTCCAGCTCGACGTCGATGTCCTCGCCCGCGGCGTCGCCCGCCGCTCGAACGATCTCTTGCAATTCCTTCTTGAAGCTCGCGGCATCCGCGGGCCGGCGGGCCGGATCCGCGGAGAGCGAGCGCGCGAAGACATCGTCGAGCGAAGGCGGAAGGTCCGCCCGCTCGGAGGCGACTGGACCGCGCCGGTCGGCGGGAGAGCGCCCGAGGAGCAGGAAGTGCAGGAGGCCCGCGGCGCCGAACACGTCTGTCCGCACGTCGACCGTCCCGCCCGAGACGAGCTCGGGGGGGAGGAAACCCTCTTCGTGCCGCTCGCCGTAAAGCCGCAGGCGTTCCGCGCCCGAAAGCGCCGTCAGCAGGCCGAAGCCTCCGAGCTTGACCCGTCCGGCCTTCCCGACGGTCACGGCGGACGGCGAGATCCCCGCGTGCAGCGTCGTCGCCTGCGCGTACGACAGGGCGTTGAGGACGTGCGCGACCACGTTGTAGGAGGCGCGCAGGGAAAGGCGCCTGCCCGCGGAGGTGCGCGCCACCGCGAGGTCCGTCAGCCGCTGCCCCTCGACGAACTCCGTCGCGACGTAACGCAGGCCCCCGGCCTCGGTGCCCATGCCGAAGGTGGCCACGACGTTGCGGTGGGTCAGGGCGGAGGCGACACGGACGGCCTGCCGGAGCAGCTCGTGGGTCTGTGGCGTCCCGTACAGAGAAGTCCCCAGGACGTGCAGCCAGACCTTCCGGTTCGTCTTCTTGTCCTTGGCCCGGTACAGCTCACCCACCATGGGGAGCGAGTCGATCTCCTCGATCTCGAAGCGGCCGCCGACGATCTTGCCGGACGCCAGCGGGGGAGCGGCCTGGGGCTGGGTTTGCGCCATCTCGGACGATGCCCGGGGCTACCTAGGGCGACGGATGCTACGAGAACCGAGGGGGTGGATCAACTGGCATGCGCCGACCCGGCGTGCTAGCTGCCCGCGCATGGCCGAGACGCGGACCGAGGTCAAAACGGTCGCTCGCAGACGCGGGGTGGCAGCAGCGGCGACGGGTGCCGCGAGCGTCGCGTTGCTTGCCCTCGGAGCGCCCGTGCTCGCCGCGGTTGGTGCCGGAGCGGCCGGTTTGCTGGCGTATCGCTGGTTCAAGTATCGCGCGAAGAATGGCCTGCGATTCTAGCGAAACGATTCAGGGTCCTGCATCGCGCCGGACGCGGTACTCGTAGCGAAACCTGGCGGGCTCGCCGGGGTCGAACCGGACGGCCTCCGCGGCGCGCCGCACACAAGCCGTCAGGGGCGACCCGCCGGGCGCTCCCACCTCCGCGCGCGTGACCCGCCCGGTCGCGGACACCTCGAAGCTCACGGCAACCGCCGCCTCGGCGCCTCCGCCGCCGTGGCGGGCGAGACATTCGACCACCGGCCGGGCCGAAGCCTCGACCGCGCGCAGCAGACCATCGGCGCGACTCGGACCGGCCGGCGCTCCGGCATCCGCAGCCAGATCCGGGGCGCCGGTATCCGGCAGGGACGGACGGGCTCGCGCCATCTCCTCGGCCGCGCTCCGGGTCCGGAGCTCCTCCACGGGCTCCTCGTCCGGAAGAGGCATCGAGGCAACCTGACCGACGCCTCGCGCGGATACTCCGCGGGAGGCAGTCGGCTGGGGCGAATCGCACCCGAGCGCGCCGGCCAGGATTGACAGGGACAGCGCGCGGAGGTTGGCTCTGCGCTCGGTGCTCGTCCGATCCCTCGCGCTGCTCGCGGCCTTCACGCTGTCCTCCACCGGTGGATGCCTGTCCTCCGCATACTACCAGCGGGGAGACACTGCCTTCGACGAGTTCGAGGCCCCGCAGCAGGCAGGGGAATGCTCCGCGCAGGACGACTGCCTCGTGTCCGGCTGCCAGCGTGAGCGGTGTACCACCCGCGCCCTGGCCGGCGATTCACCTTGCGACCTCGGGGCGAAACCTCAGGGGGAGTGCGGGTGCGTGGACGCCACGTGCGTCTGGCACAACTGACTCGAAGTCTTACTCCGGGGGGCGCACCACGAAGGGGAACGTCACCGTCACCGTCGCGTTCGTGAACGGCGGGACCCGCGCGCCGCGGACGGCGCCCTCGATGCAGCTCGCAACAGCACCCGTGTAGCCCGAGGTCACGTTCGCGCTTGTCACGGTGCCTCCGTGCTCGAAGGTGACCCGGACCATCGCCGTTCCGGGCGTTCCCTGGGTGCAGTTGCGCACGGCCGGGGACACACGGTTCATCGCGGTCTGGATCTGGCCGCGGTTCGGCTGGGCGAGCGCACCGGCCGGAGCGGCCTCCGGCGCCGCCGCCGCACCGCCGCCGCCCGCTGCCGCCGCGCCGCCGCCACCGGCCGCGCCCGAGAGGAGCGCATCGAGGTCGTCACCGCCGCTGCCGCGCTTGGCGGGCGCCGCGGTCGCGGGCGCCGCCGTGGCCGCGGGCTGCTGCGGCGCGGGCGCCGCGGTGGCCGCAGCACCGCCACCCGCGGTCTCGCGCGGGCGTGCCTCGCGGTCGGGGCGGTCGCGACCGCCTTCTGCACGTCGAGTGTCCGCCACCGCAACCCTGCCGACTTCCCTCTCCGCCGAAGGATCGGCGGCTTCGGGAGCCGCCGTCTCGGCCTGCGCGGCCCGTCGCTCCGCGGGCGCCGGCTCGGCTGCCGCGGCGATCTCGGTCGCCGGCTCGGCGGACGGTCCGCCCGCGGGCTCGTCGGCTGCGCTCCCGGCAGGCTCGTCGGATCCCTGGATCTGCAGCACGAAGAACCCGCCGACGCCCGCGGCGAGCGCGAGCGCGACGATGATCCCAGCGTTCGACTTCTTCTCGGGCCTGGCGACCACCGGCGCCGTCTGTGCCGGCATCAGGGGCGTGGCAGCTGCCAGCTTCGGCGGTGCTGCACCAGCCGCGCCCGGGCCGCCCTGCAGATCGAGCCCCTGGGACAGGAGGCTCTTCAGATCGATCTTGCCCGACTCCGCACCCTCGGCGGAGAGCCCCCCGGGCCTCTTCGGCTCCCTGTCGGCCTTCTCGCCGGCGGCGAGAGAAGCGCGCACGGCGATGTAGGCCTGCGAGTCCCGGTCGCGCTTCGGACCGTCTTCCTTCGGCTCCCCGGCCTCGGCCGGAAGGTCTGGCGCCGCAGTCGGATCGCTCTTGGCTTTCCCGTCTTTCGGCGCGTCGTTCGCTCCGTTTCCACCCGAGCTCATTCGTTTCTCCACGCGGTCGAGGAGGCCTGCGTAGCCGCCCGTCGGCTCCGCGACCTCGGGCCACTTCTCCAGACGTCCGGCGATCTCTGCGTCCTTCTGATCGCGGACACTGTCAGGACGATCAGTCCCATCCTTCATCCGTATCGTCCTTTCCCTTTCCCGGAGTGGGAGCGCCTTCGGCCGGCTTTCCTTCTGCCGGCTTGCCCGAAGGCGGCGAACCGCCAGCCTTGCCGGCAGCTTTTCCGGTGAGCGAAGCCGGCGCGTCCTCACCCAACGCCGAACGAAGCTGCCGTCGGGCCTCGTGCACGCGCCAGGCGACCGTTCCTTCCGAGCACCCGAGAATCTCGCTGGCCTCGCGGTGGCCCATGCCCTGCAGGGTGACCAGCACGAGCGTGGTCCGCAGGGTCGGTGTCAACGCGTCGATCGCGGCGGCGAGCCTCTCGTACGTCCTGCGATCCTCGGCCGCCTTCGCCGGGTCTCCGGCGGCGATCCGCACGAGGCGGGGGTCCTCGGGCGCGACGGACGCAGTCCGTTTGCGGCCGCGGATCGCGTTGAGCGAGAGGTTCACGACGATCCGGTAGATCCAGGTCCCGAATTCGCTGCGCCCGTCGAAGCGGTCCATCGCGCGAAGGGCCCGGAGAAACGCTTCCTGGACCACGTCGTCGGCCTCGGTGCGGTTGCCGAGCATGTGGGCCGCCAGGCTCCACACCTTGCGGTGGTGCGCGCGCACGAGGGCGCCGAAGGCCTTTCGGTCGCCCGTCCGGGCCTTCTCGACCAGTTCCTTCTCGCCGGAATCCGCCATGCGTTCGGAGGGCCGGCAGGATAGTTCATCACGTCGGCTTGGACAACGTGCGGACGCGGCCCTTGGGCGGTGGAAGGCGCGCCCGAACTGCCGGGAACCACGCCCTTTTTTGACACCCGCGAGCCCTCGCCGGTATGCTCGGTCATTCCCCGTTGAGCGACCTCGAACGCAGGAGGTTCCCCAGGGCGCCCATTGAACTGCGGGTGGAGTACAAGCGGCTCAACTCGTTCTTCGCCGACTACACCAAGAACATCAGCAAGGGCGGGACCTTCATCAAGACCACCAAGCCCCTCGACGTCGGCACGGAGTTCCGCTTCAAGCTGGCCATCCCCACCCTCCCCGAACCGATCGAGATCCGCGGGACCGTCCAGTGGGTCGTGCTCGAAGGCCAGGAGGCGGAGGACGAGTCCGCCGGCATGGGGATCTCGTTCCTCTACGACACCGAGCAGCGAAGCGCTCTCGATGCGACGGTCGAGAAGCTGATGAAGGACTCCCTCGGCGAGCACCTGTTCGAGCGGCTCATGGGCAAGGACCCCGAAGAGAGTTAGCGACTAGAACGTTCCGGAAGCGAGGCTCATCGAGACGACGGTTCCGGACGAAGGACCCGCGGGGAGCACGGCGACGGTCGGAACGGCGAGCGCGATCTGCCCCGCGTCGAACCGCAGGAGCGATCCGACCGGAGATCGTCGCTCGAGGCGAATCCGGGGCGGTTGCCTCTCGGGCGCCGCGCCGCCCCCGGCGCCGGCGTCGTCCCCCCCGCCGCCTTCCTCCGTGGATCCGCCAATCGAAAAGCCGCCCTGCGCGCCGCCGTCGCCGGTCTCGAGGTTCGCGTCGGCGTCGACGTCGCCCTCGCCGTCGTCCTCGGGAATCGGCTCGATGAACGAGTCGCCGTCGTCGGGGCGGTACGCGGTGGCGTTCACGATGAGGCCCAGGGTGGGGATCGCCAGCGCCATGCCGAGCACCAGGCTCCCGACCGCGAGCTCCGCGCCTTGCTCCTCGACGTAGAAGAAGCCGCCGAGCGCGCCCCCGGTTGCGCCGAGCACTCCCCCTGCGGCGAGGATCCAGCCGTTGTCCACACCCACGATGCTCATGACCATGAGCGGCAACTCCCCGCCGATGAGGCCGCACCCGATCGTGCCCTTCAGCGTGGGCGAGACCGCCTGTGCCGCCGCGGGGGGGGACGCGAGCAGTGAAGCGCCGAGGATGACCGAGAAGGCAGGACCAAGGAGACGGGCTCGTCGCATGAGGACTGCAGCCTATCACGGCGTTCCAGTCGGGGCGTACGGCGGGGGTTGACCGGAGCAAATGCTTCGTGTACGAAATATCCGTATCCGAACCATGGAGCCGCAGGGAAAGCGAGAACTGGATCGCGTCGTCGAGGCGATCGTCTTCCTGTACACGGAGTCACGGCGAATCACGAAGGAGGCCGCCAGGCAGTACGGCCTGACGGGTCCCCAGCTGACGGTCCTCAAGCTCCTCGAGGGCGTCGGGGACCTGTCGCTCTCGGCCCTGTCCGAGCAGATCCGCAGGCGCAACAACACGGTGACGGGGATCGTCGACCGGATGGTCGCGGCAGGTCTCGTGGTCCGCGCGCGCAGCGAAGAGGACCGACGCGTGATCCACATCCGGCTCACCCCCGAAGGCCGGCGGCTCGCCCGGGAGACGCCCGTTCGGCCGATGGCGGTGTTCCAGGAGGCGCTCGTCTCGCTCACCCGCACCGAACGCTCCGACCTCTCGCGCATCCTGCTCAAGGTCGCGGACGTCGTTCGCCGATCGGTCGAGACGGAGAAGGAGGTCGCATGACCGGCGACAAGGTGATCCTGACCTGCGCGATGTCCGGCGCCGTGACGACGCGCAAGCAATGCCCGGCGATCCCGTACACCGTGGAGGACTACGCGGCGGAAGCGAAACGCGCGTTCGACGCGGGCGCGGCCGTCGTCCACATCCACGCGCGTGAGGACGACGGGCAGCCGACGTACTCCGCCCAGCGCTATCGCGCGATCGCGGCGGCGATCGGCGAGGCGTGCCCGATCCTCCTCAACTTTTCGACGGGGGCGATCGGGATGCCGATCGAGGACCGGGTCGCACACATCGTGGAGGTCCGCCCGCACATCGGTGCGCTGAACATGGGATCGATGAACTACGCGAAGTACAGCGAGAAGCGCAGGGACTTCGTGTTCGAGTTCGTGTTCTCGAACCCGTTCCACGAGATCATCTGGCTGCTGCGGAAGATGAACGAATCGGGCGTGAAGCCCGAGCTCGAGTGCTTCGACACCGGGCACGTCGCGTCCGCGGGGCCGCTGCTCCACATGGAGGTCCTGCGGCCGCCGCTCGACTTCTCGCTGATCATGGGTGTCGACGGCGGGATCCCGGCGACCGCGCGGCACCTCGCGTTCCAGGCCCAGAACCTCCCCGCGGGATCGACCTGGAAGGTGATCGGCATCTCGCGCGACCAGTGGATGCTCGCGGGCGCAGCCCTGAGCCTCGGGGGGCACGTCCGGATCGGGCTCGAGGACAACTTCTACCTTCCGGACGGCGAGATGGCGCGATCGAACGGCGACCTCGTAGCGCAGGCAGCGACGATGGCCCGGAGCGTGGGGCGCGAGGTCGCGACCGTGGACGAGGCGAAGTCGATGCTGGGGATCGCGTGACTTACGAGGCGATCCTCGCGGAGCGACGGGGGCCGGCGGCGTGGATCACGCTCAACCGACCCGAGCGGCGCAACGCGCTCGGTCCCACGATCCTCGCCGAGCTGCACGACGCCCTCGGCGCGGCCCGGGAGGACGGCGCGGCACGGGTGGTGGTCCTGACGGGCGCGGGCAAGGGGTTCTCGGCCGGCGGCGACCTTGCAGGATTCGTCGGCGGCTCCACGCTGCCCCCGCGGTCGTTCCCGGACGTCGTGCGCGCGCTTCGGACACTCGGAAAGCCCTCCATCGCCCGTGTGCACGGCGCGGCGATGGGTGGGGGTCTCGGCCTCGCGGCGGCGTGCGACGTCGTCCTGGCCGACGAGGACGCGAAGCTCGGCACGCCGGAGATCGACCACGGGCTCTTCCCCATGATGATCATGCCGATCCTCCTGCGTGGCGCGCCACGGCGGAAGGTGCTCGAGATGATGCTCACGGGAGCGCGGATCGACGGGCGGACCGCCGAGGCGTGGGGGATCGTGACGCGGGCAGTGCCCGCAGGGCGCCTCGACGAAGAGGTGGATCGCGCTGTCGCAGCGCTGTCGGCGAAGAGCCCCGCGGCGATGCGGATCGGCCTCGAGGCGTTCCACGCGCAGACCGACATGGACGAGGCGGACGCCCTCCCTTACCTGGAGGGAATGCTCGCGAAGGTGATCGCGACCGAGGACGCGCAGGAGGGCATCCGCGCGTTTCTGGAGAAGCGCGATCCGGTGTGGAAGGGACGATGACGATGGCCGAGCGTTCCATGCGCGATCGGGTCCGGGACCTCGAGGAGCGTCGAGAAAAGGCGCGGGCGATGGGCGGCCCGGACAAGGTCGACAAGCAGCACGCACGCGGGAAATGGACGGCGCGCGAGCGCTTCGCGGCGTTCTTCGACCGGGGCGAGTTCCAGGAAGTGGGCCTGCATGCCACGCAGATGGGCGTCGAGGGCGACAAGCCGGCTTCCGACGCGGTGCTCTGTGGCTACGGGAAGGTCGACGGACGCATGGTCTGCGCGGCCGCCTACGACTTCACCGTCAAGGGTGGGTCCATCGGAATGGTCGGTGAGACCAAGGTGACGCGCATCCGCGAGCTGGCACTGCGGGGCCGATGGCCGATCGTGTGGTTCATCGACTCGGCGGGGGCGCGGATCGATCCCGGCCAGTATCCGCACCCGGACTACATCTCGCTGTTCGCGGGGAGCGGGCACCTGTTCCGCGAGCAAATCGTGATGAGCGGCGTGGTCCCGCAGGTCGCGGCGATGGTGGGACCCGGCGCCGCGGGAACGGCGTACATCCCCGGGCTCGCCGACTTCGTCCCCATGATCCGTGGGATCGGGTCGATGGCGCTCGGCGGTCCACCGCTCGTCAAAGCCGTCACGGGGCAGGAGATCTCCGAGCAGGACCTGGGCGGATCGAAGGTGCACGCCGAGGTCTCCGGCGTGGGGGACGTCGAGGTGGACGACGACGCGGCGTGCGTCCTGTTGATCAAGAAGTACCTGTCGTACTTCCCCGCCTGCTGCGACGACCCGCCGCCGTTCGTCGCGACCGAGGACGCGGTGGACCGGCGGGAGGAGTCGCTGCTGGACCTGGTCCCCGAGTCGAGCCGCAAGCCGTACGACATGTACAAGCTGATCCGGGCGGTCGTGGACGGCGGGGAGATCCTGGACGTGAAGCCCCGCTTCGCGCGCAGTCTCGTCACGTGTCTCGCGCGCATCGGCGGCCATGCGGTCGGAATCGTGGCGAGCCAACCGATGCACCTCGGCGGAATCCTCGACGTGGACTCCGCGGACAAGGGAGCGCGCTTCATCCAGGTGTGCGACGCGTTCAACCTGCCGCTCGTCTTCTTCCAGGACGTACCGGGCTTCATGGTCGGCGCGAAGGTCGAGCACCAGGGAATCATCCGGCACGGCGCGAAGATGCTGCACGCGATGGCCTCCGCGACGGTCCCGAAGCTGACGGTCGTCGTCCGCAAGGCGTACGGGGCCGGCTACTACGTGATGTGCGGTCGCGCGTACGAGCCCGATCTCCTGGTAGCGTGGCCGACCGCCGAGATCTCCGTGATGGGAGCCGAGGGGATGGTCGGGATCGCCGCAAAGAAGCTCTTCGGCGAGGGCGAACCGCCCCCGGAGGCGAGGGCGGAGATCACACGCGCGATCCAGGCGCACATCGACGTCTTCAAGGTCGCGGGCTGGGGCCTCGTCGACGACGTGATCGACCCGCGCGACACGCGCCGCGTGCTCGCCATGGGCCTGGAGCTGTCGCGGCGCCGCAAGGTCGAGCGCCCCTGGCGCAAGCACGGGATCATGCCGGTGTGAGAGGCGTGGCCGGAGGAGAGCACATGTGGAACGAACAGGAAGAGATGGTGCGCACGATGGTGCGCCGGTGGGTCACGGAGAAGCTCGCGCCGAGGACGGCGGCGCTCGAGCAGGGGGAGATCCTCCCCTACGACCTCATGCGCGACTTCGCGAAGACCTTCGGGATCGCGGACATCGTGAAGGGCGGGTTCGAGGGGAGCAAGCAGAAGAGCGACGGGCCGCCGAAGGAACCCGTTCTCATGGGCGATCCGGCCCTCACGGCGATCCTGGGCATCGAGATCTCGCGCGAGAATCCAGGCTTCATGCTGGCCATGGGAGCGTCGCTCGGCCTGACCGCCGGCGCGATCCTCCGCAAGGGCACTGCGCAGCAGCGCAAGCGCTGGGGGTTGCCGATCCTCACCTTCGAGAAGATCGGCGCCTGGGCGATGACGGAGCCGGGTGCCGGGTCGGACGCCTTCGGCTCGATGCGGACCACTGCCCGTCCGGTCGACGGCGGCTACGTCCTCTCGGGTTCCAAGACGTTCATCACGAACGCACCCTACGCGGACACGTTCGTCGTCTACGCGAAGCTCGTCCGGGAAGGGGTCGAGGTACGACCAATGCATTCCTTCGTCGTCGAGCGAGGCGCCGCGGGTCTGCGGACGGGGCCGCCGATGCGCAAGATGGGCATGCACAGCTCCCCGACCGGCGAGATCTTCCTCGACGACGTGCGCGTGCCGGCGGACCAGCTCCTCGGGGAGTCCGAAGAAGGTACCGCGCGAAAGGACGCGAAGGACGTATTCCACGGCGAGCGGACGGGACTCGTCCCCATGTGCATCGGGATCGCCGAGCGCTGTCTGGAGGACTCCGTCCGGTACGCGAAGGAGCGGGTCCAGTTCGGCAAGCCCATCGCCGAGTACCAGCTCATCCAGGAGAAGATCGCCCGCATGTACATGCACCTCGTGAACATGCAGAACCTGGTGCGCCGCCAGATCGAGCTGCAGCGAAGCGGCGGACGGATGAGCGACGCCGAAGCCTCGGCCTGCAAGCTGTACTGCGCCCGCGCGGCCACCGAGATCGGCCTCGAGGCCGTCCAGCTCATGGGCGGCAACGGGTACATGCAGGAGTACCACGTCGAGCAGCTCGCCCGCGACGCGAAGCTGCTGCAAATCGGCGGCGGCACGGACGAGATCCAGATCTTGACGATCGCTCGCGAACTGCTGAAAGAGGCTCGCTGACGCTCGCTGAGGGAACACGCCTTCTGCGTCAGGGAACGCTCCGCCCTTCGGGCCTCGCGGAAGGAGCATGCCCTGCGGGCTGAGAGGGTCCTCAGCGAGCGCAGCGAGCTTCTCCCTCAGCGAGCGTCAGCGAGCTGTTCCCTCACGAGCGCAGCGAGTGCTCCCTCCGCGAGCGCCAGCGAGCTCTCCCTCGCGAGGCCCGCAGGGCCGAGCGTCACTGGATCTCGAACTCCGCCAGCTTCGCGTACAGGGTCTTGCGGCTCACTCCGAGCAGCTTCGCTGCGTGGCTCCGGTTGCCGCGAGCCGACTCGAGCGCCTTGAGGATCGCTTCCTTCTCGCCTGCCGCGCGAGCCTCGGCGAGTCCGGCGCCGGATGGGCCGGACGTGCCGGACGGCGGGGCCGAATCGCGCGGCGGCCGTGGAAGCGAGGCGCGCACGTCGTCCGCGCGGATGGTCCCCTGCCCGAGGAGGATCGCGAGACGCTCGAGGAGGTTGCCGAGCTCTCGTACGTTGCCGGGCCAGTCGTACGCGACGAGGACGGCGAGCGCGTCCTCCGAGAGCTGCAGCGGACCCGTTGCGTGCGCCTGTGCACGAGAGAGAAGCTGCCTGGCGAGATCCGGGACGTCCTCCCGTCGCTCGCGCAGGGGCGCGATCCGGATCGGGAAGACGTTGAGCCGGTAGAAGAGGTCGTCGCGGAACTTTTGCTCGGCCCGCATCGAGTCCAGGTCGCGGTGCGTGGCGGCGAGGATGCGGACGTCCGCGACGAGCGTCTCGGTCCCGCCAACCCGCTCGAAGGCGCGGTCCTGGAGGATCCGCAGGAGCTTGACCTGCGTCGCCGGAGTCACCTCTCCGATCTCGTCGAGGAAGAGCGTCCCTCCCTCCGCCAGCTCCAGCCGCCCCGGCTTGCGCGAGGCGGCCCCCGTGAAAGCGCCCTTCTCGTAGCCGAATAGCTCGCTTTCCAGCAGGTTCTCCGGAAGCGCCGCGCAGTGCACCGTGAGAAACGCCTTGCCCGCGCGGGGACTGCGCGAATGGATCGCGCGCGCGACGACCTCCTTGCCGACGCCCGTCTCGCCGAGGAGCAGGACCGTCGCGCTCGTCCGCGCGACCTTCTCCACCAGGGCGTCGACCTCCGCCATCGCGCGCGATTTGCCGACGAGCGTACCCTCCCCCGCCGCCGCCGGCCGCTCCGATGCGAGGATCGCCTTCTCCAGGGTGTGCAGCAGGTCTTCGCGCTGGAACGGCTTCTGCAGATAGTCGTAGGCGCCGGCGCGCATCGCGTCCACGGCGGACTCGACGGACGGATACGCGGTCAGGACGAGAACCGGCACGTCGTCCCAGCGGCGCCGGATCTCTGCGAGCAGGGAAGCACCCCCCATGCCCGGCATCTTGAGATCCGTGATGACCGCATCCACCGGACGATTCTCGAGGATCGGAAGCGCGGCCTCCGCCGTGGGCGCTGTCTCGACTCCGTAGCCCGCCTGTCCCAGAAGGCCTCCGAGGACGCGCGTGACCGAGGGATCGTCGTCGACTACGAGGACGAGTCGGCGAGTCATCCGGCGCCGACCTCCTCGGCGGGCAGGACGAGCGCGAAGATGCTCCCCTTCCCGGCCGCGCTGCGGACGAGCAGCGTGCCCTGATGCTCCTCCGCGATCCGCTGCGTCACCGCCAGCCCCAACCCCGACCCTCCCGCGCTCGTGGAATAGAACGGCTTGAAGACGGAGTCCAGATCCTTCTTGGAAATCCCGACGCCGGAGTCCTCCACCTCCAGGAGCACCGTCCGGTCGCGCTTTCGGCCCTGCTCCGACCGGGCGCGGATCGTCAACGTGCCGCCGGACGGCATGGCATGCACGGCGTTGCGCACGAGATTGAGGAGCGCCTGCCGGAGTCGCCCGGCGTCTCCGCGCACCAGAGGCAGCCCGTCGTCCACCTCGACCCGGAGCGTGACGTTCGTCGGGATAGCCCTCTGCTGTAGCGTCGACAGGTCGCGCACGACCTTGCCCGCATCGACCCTCTGGTTCTGCAGGGACGTCGGTCGCGCGAGCGAGTGATAACCCGTGACGACCTGATCGAGCCGCTCGACCTCGTCGTCGACCAGTTCCAGGTACGACGCCAGGTCGTCGCGGAGCCCGCCGCGCCGCGCTTCCTCGCGCAGGAACTGGACCGCGCCGCGGATCGCCGCCAGCGGGTTTCGCACCTCGTGCGCCACCTCCGCTGCGAAGGTACCGAGAAGGGCGAGGGACTGGACGCGCTGCGCCTCGCGCTGGATGCGCGCCATCCCGAGGCGGAACGCAGCGAGGCCGGCGAGCGCCGCACCTCCCCCGACGAGGAGCGCGACCTCGTCCTGATCCTGCGTGAGGTCTCGCAGCGCGACGAGCAACAGGACCGCTCCGGCCGTGACGGCGACGGCCAGCAGCGCCGACCGCGTCGCGAGCGCCCCGCGCGATCCCGCGTCCACGTCGATCGACCACCCGAGAGCGAGCGTGCCGGCGATCGTGCCGACCGATCCGAGCTTGGGAACCCACGGGTTGCCCAAAGCGACGAGGTCGAATCCCGCGCCGATCATCCCCGTGGCGATACCGACGCCGAGCCGCAGCGCACGCTTGCGCGCGACCGGGTCGCGGTCCGTCGCCGCCGCATGCGCCAGACGCAGCACGGAGGCCACCAGCGGCGGATAGAAGAGCACGACATACGCGATCCACCCCCACGAGCGTGCCTGCCGCCCGGCGGTCTCGTGGAAGAAACCGACCATGACGATTCCCAGGAAGACGACCGCCAGGGCGTAGGCCACCGTCACGAGCCGCGAGGGGCCGATGCGCAGGGTCGCCCGGCCGAAGTGCACCAGCGCGGGCGCCACCATGATCGATCCGAGGGCGGCGATGAGCAGCCATGTGGGCTCGCCGATGCGTTCGGAGAAGAAGTCAGCGAGGTGCCAGACCGTCAGGCCTGCGACCGCCAGGAGCAGGGGGGAGGTCCCCGGCGAGCGCTGCCGGCGCGCAAGCACCACAGCCGCGACCGCGAGGCTCGCAAGCGCCGCGACGAGGGACGCGGACTCGGGCGGGGCCATTCGCCCCGGAATCCTACACGCTACGTCGATTGCCTGCGGAACACGTACTGGTCGAGCCAGATCGTGACCGGCGAAGCGATGAACACCGACGAGTACACGCCGGCCAGGAATCCGAAGAACAGCGTGATCGCGAACTCACGCACGTTGCCGACCGTGAAGAAGATGATCGCGACGACCGTGATCTGGGTCGTCAGGACCGTGTTGACCGTCCGTCCGAGCGTCTCGTTCACGGACACGTTGATCGTCCGGGGGAGATCCGCGTCGCGGATCTTCGCGAGGTTCTCGCGGATCCGGTCGTAGACGATGATCGTGTCGTTGATCGAGTACCCGACGATCGTGAGCACCGCGGCGACCGTCCCGAGGGTGACCTCGACCCGGAAGATCAGCATGGCCAGGAGCGCAAACGCGACGTCGTGCAGGACTGCGAGGAGCGCGCCGGGCGCGAATCGCAGGTCGAAGCGGAACGCGATGTAGATCCCCATCAGGAGCATCGCGACGAGCAGGCTCTTGATCGCGGCGTCTCTCAGTTGCGCCCCGGCCTTCGGCCCGACCCATTCGGCGCGATCCGCGGCTTCCGGAACGACCTCGGCGCCGAGCTTCTCCATGAGGCCCGCCATGATCGATTCCCCGATCCCGGTCAGGAACGCCTCGTAGCGGTGGTCCTCCGGCTTGCCGAAGGACTGCACGCCGCGTACCTGAAGCCCGCCCGCCTCGAGGGCCGCCTGGAGCCGCTCGACCTCCACAGCCTCGGACAGCTGGATCGCCAGCTTGTCGCCGCCCGGGGACAGGCGGAACGAGTGCAGCTTCACCGCTCCGAGCTCGGTCTTCAGTCGGCGCTCTGCGGTTCGCGCCCTGGCCGGCGCGACCGGCGAGACCGCCTGCACGCGGATGATGTAGCGCTTCGCCGACCCCGCGACCCGGACCACCTCGGGGTTGCCGTGGCCGAGCGCCTTGATCGCGCCGCGCAGCTCGGCGATCTCGACGTTCTTTCGCAGCGTGACCTGCATCTCCGTCCCGCCGGAGAAATCCGTCCCCCAGTTCGGGCCGGGCCAGACCATCCCGGCGATCCCGAGCACGCTCACGGAGGAGGAAAGGACGAAGAAGAGGAACTTCCTCTTCATCCAATCGATGCTGAGCCCTGGCCTGAAGAATTCCATCAGACGTTGAGCCGTTCCACCCGCAGGCCGCGCGTGAGCCAGTCCATGAAGATGCGCGTGCAGAAGACGCCGGTGAAGAGGTTGCACAGGATGCCGACGATCAGCGTCACCGCGAAGCCCTTGATCGGGCCCGTCCCGTACTGAAGGAGCACGATGCCGGCAATCACCGTCGTGACGTTGGAGTCGAAGATCGCCCAGAAGGCGCGCGCGTAGCCCGCGTCCACCGCGGCACGCGGGCTCTTGCCCAGGCGCATCTCCTCGCGGATTCGTTCGTTGATGATGACGTTCGCGTCGACCGCCATCCCGACGGTCAGCGCGAGGCCCGCGATACCGGGGAGCGTCAGCGTCGCGCCGAGCATGCTCATGATCCCGATCACGAAGGTCAGGTTGAGCAACACGCCGACGTCCGCGACCGCTCCGCCGAGCCGATAGTAGACGAGCATGAACAGGAACACGCCGATCACGCCGACGATCAGCGCCTTGACGCCTTGCCGGATTCCGTCCTTTCCGAGGGTCGGGCCGATCCGGTTCTCGGTGATCGGCACGATCGGCGCGGGCAACGCGCCGGCACGGAGCACGACCACGAGGTCGCGGGCCTCTTCCATCGTCTCGTTGAAGCCCCGGTAGCTGCCGAGCGTGATCTGCGCGTTGCCGCCCGGGATCCGCGCCTGGATCACGGGCGCAGACGCCACACGGTCGTCGAGGACGATCGCCATCCGCTTCTTGACGTTCGCGCCGGTGACTTCCTCGAAGCGCTGCGCACCCACACCGTTGAAGGAGAGCGCGACGTAGGGGGTGTTGTCCCGCTGGTCGACCGAGACCTGTGCGTTGTCGATGAATTCGCCGCTGACGTCGGAGCGGTCGACGAGCAGGTAGGTCCGCCAGTAGGTCCCGGCGGAAACGTTACCCAGAGTATCCTGGTCGGACTCCTCGCCGATCGCGAGCTGCCGGTCCTCGGGGACCTCGAGCGACTCGACGTAGCGGCGCAGGCTCCCGCGCGCGTCCGCCCCGGTCGCCTTGAGGTACGGAACGCGCCCGGTCCGCCCGGGTCCCGTCGACACCGACTCCTCCATCAACTCGATCCCGTCGGGGAGCTCCTGCGCCGCGGTACGGAGCCACGGGTTCTCGTCGTCGCAGATCTTGAACTCGAGCCGCGCGGTCTGGCTGATGAGCGCCTTGACGCGGCCGAACTCCTCCTCGCGCACGCCCGGGATCTCGACGACGACGTCCTCGCCGTGTGCGGCGACGCCCGTCTCCTTGATCCCCGTCTCGTTGATCCGGTTCGAGATGACCTCGACGGCCTGCTCCACGGCCGTGTCGCGCAGGTACTGCAGCTCCGAATCGTCGAGGCGGAGGTGAACGCGGTTCCCCGACCGGCCGACCTCCGTGAGGATCCCGTAGCTGCGCAGGAACCGCTGCGAGACCTTGCTCGCGTCGGCGCCGCGGTCGAACGTGAGCCAGATGTCCTGTTCGCCGCCGCGCTTCACGCGGACACGCTTGGAGAGCCGCTCGAGCGCCTTCGCGTCCGGCCGCTTCTCCCCGCGGTGGATCCGCAGCTCCCGCGCGAGCCGCTCCTTGAGGTCCTCCGCGATCCGATCGGTCCGGTCTCGGATCGCGTCCTCGACCTTGACCTCGTAGGCGAGCCGCGCGCCCCCCTGCAGGTCGAGTCCGAGCTGCATGCGTCCATCGAAGGTCCTGCGCACCCACGGGGGCGCGGACTCGAAGTTGGCCCAGACCTGGGCGCCCGCCGCGACGAACAGCGCGAGGACGAGCCCCAGCTTCCAGTACCAGGTGCGCTCCACCTACTTGCCCTTCTCCGAGGCGTCGGGGATGTCGAGGCCGGCGATGTTGGAGCGGAGCACCTTGACGCGCACCTTCTCGGCAACCTCGATCGTCGCGTACCGGTCCGTCAGCCCAGTGATCCGGCCGACGAGCCCGCCGGTCGTCACGACCCGCTCCCCGTCCTTGAGGTTCTTGAGCAGGTCCGAGTGCTCGCGCGCGCGCTTCTGCTGCGGCCGGATCAGGAGGAAATAGAAGACCGCGAACATCACGGCGACCATGATCAGCGAGCCGCTCGACTGCATGCAGCCGCCGGCCCCTCCGCTTCCGGCGCCGGCGCCGCCGCCTCCGCTTCCACCGCCCCCACCGCCGCCGCCGCCTCCGCCCGCGGGGCCCTCGGGCTGAAAGAGCCACGCGTATTCGTAGAGGGTCGCCTGGAGGGTCGAAAGCAGCCGCATGTCTGGTCCGGTAGGGGCTCCGGTCGGGGGTGGAAAAAGCCGGGCGGATCTAACCGAAGGGGCGAATTCGGTCAAGGCGAGCGCCGTCCAAGGTTCTGCCCGCCCGCGCGGGGTATTTTGCCCAATCTGGAAAAAGACACCCGTTGCCCCGCCATCTCCTCGCGGCTAGCGTTGCTGGCCATGAGGCGAATCCTCCTCGGCCTCGTCGTCGCCCCCGTCTGGGTCGTGGCAATGACGTGGACGCCGTTCGCCGTCGCGGAGGACTGCGAGTCCCTCCGCCGCCTCATCGAAGCCCGCATCGAGGCAACCCGGGGGACCGAAGGCACGGACGATCCACAGATCCGCGAGACGCTCGGCAAGATCATGAACATGCGCCGGGGGGAGCGCGCCCGAGCCGCCGCGGCGGCCCTCGCCTCTCCCGACGCGGGCATCCGGCACGCGGCTGCGACGGCACTCGGGCACGTCGGCGGGGAGGCAGCCCGGACGTTCCTCGTGGCGGCCCTCGCGGACCCCGAGCCCTTCGTCGTCTCCGAGGCACTCGAGGGCCTCGCGCGGGGGGGACCGGAAGCCGTCGTTGAGCACGCACGGACGCTGGCGCGCGATCCCCGGGACATCGTCCGGTCTGCGGCGGCCCGGATCCTCCTGCGGCTCGACCCGGAGTTCCAGGCGGCGGTACCGCCCGCCGAGGCGACCGAGGTCCACGCGCTGCGCATCCTCGATGCCGCGAGGCGCGGCGACGCTGGCCGGATCCGATCCGCCCTGCACCCGATCCGCCGCATCGAGGTCGTCGAGGAGCGAGAGGTCCAGGGCTTCCTCCTCGCTTCCGCGACGCCCGTGGTCATCTCCAGGCAGGTCCTGCCGCCCCTGCGGCGCGCGCAGCAGACCGTCGATTCGCTGCGCTGCGGCCCCCCGGACCCGCAGGGCGGTGCGGTCTGCGTGGTGACGGATCGTGTCGGCTACTCGACCGAGTTGCACTTCGCCCGCCTGCTCGACCGGCTCTATCTCTACCGGGTGAGGCATCACGGGGGCGTCCCGGAAATCTGAGAAGCGAGGAGCAACAGGAGACCGGCGACAGGCAACGGGCAACAGGCAACAGGCAATGGGGAACGTCGCCCACTGCGGATTCCTCGAATTGCCGGTTGCCCGTTGCCCGTTGCCTGTGTCCTGTTGTCTTTCCACGGCAGGCCGCTACCCTCCCGGCCCGTGGCGATCACCTACAAGCAGGCCGGCGTCGACATCTCGGCCGCGGATGCGCTGATCGAGCGCATCAAGCCGCTCGCGGCGTCGACGCGGAGGCCCGAGGTCCTGGCGGACGTCGGGGGCTTTGCGGGCATGTGCCGGCTGCCAGCTGGCATGAAGAAGCCCGTGCTCGTCTCCGGGACGGACGGCGTCGGGACGAAGCTCAAGGTCGCGATCGACGCCGGGAAGCACGACACGGTCGGCATCGACCTCGTCGCGATGTGCGTCAACGACATCCTGACTTGCGGCGCAGATCCCCTCTTCTTCCTCGACTACTTCGCGACCGGCAAGCTCGTCGCGGACCGCGACCAGGGCATCCTGGCGGGCATCGCCGAGGGATGCCGGCAGGCGGGCTGCGCGCTTCTCGGCGGGGAGACGGCCGAGCTTCCGGGGCTGTATGCGGACGGTGACTACGATCTCGCGGGCTTCGCCGTCGGCGTGGTCGAGGAGGACGAGGTCCTCGACGGACGCGCCGCCGAAACCGGGGACGCGCTGGTAGGCGTCGCGTCGAACGGCCTGCACTCGAACGGCTACTCGCTCGCGCGCAAGGTGCTCCTCTCGGGCGGCACGAATCTGCGGGACGTCGTTCCCGAGCTGGGCACGACCCTCGCAGAGGAGTTGCTGCGTCCCACACGCATCTACGCGGCGGCGATGAAAGCGGCGCGCGCCGCGGGCGGCGTCCGCTCCGCCGCGCACGTGACGGGCGGGGGCCTCACCGGCAACGTCGCCCGCGCACTTCCGAAGCACCTCGCGGCGGAGCTGCACTTCGGCACCTGGAAGGTTCCGCCCATCTTCGACCTCATCTCCCGGCGGGGTCCCGTCGATCCCGACGAGATGCGGGCGACCTTCAACCTCGGGCTGGGCCTCGTGATCGTCGTGGCCGCCGAGTCCGGGCTGCCGGTCGTCCGCGTGCTGCGCAAGGCCGGCGAGGACGCCGCGCTGGTCGGCCGCGTGGTCCAGGCGGACGGCGGTGCTCGCGTTCGCTTCCTCGGATGACGGACCTGCCGAAGGTCGCTGTCCTGGTCTCCGGCTCGGGGACGAACCTGCAGGCCCTGCTCGACGCGGACTCCGCAGGCACGCTCGGCGCGCGCGTGGCGCTCGTGATCTCGAACAAGCCCGGGGTCGGCGCCCTGGACCGCGCGACGCGGGCGGGCGTGGCGGCGCGCGTCGTCTCTCACCGCGACTTCCCCGATCGCGAGTCGTTCGACGCGGCGCTCGTGGAACTGATCCGCGCCTCGGGGTCGTCCATCGTCGTCCTGGCCGGTTTCATGAGGCTCGTCACGCCGGTGCTCCTCCGGGCGTTCCCGGGCAGAGTCGTCAACGTGCATCCGTCCCTGTTGCCGGCGTTTCCTGGCACGGACGCGCAAGCGCAGGCCGCGGCGCACGGCGTGAAGGTGTCGGGCTGCACGGTGCACCTCGTCGACGAGGGGCTCGACTCCGGGCCGATCCTCGTGCAGCGCGCCGTCGCGGTCCTACCCGACGACGACGCAGACGCGCTTCGCGCCCGGATCCTGCGGGAGGAGCACCAGGCACTGCCCGAAGCGGTCCGTGCGCTCGCGCAGGGGCGGGTCGTCCTCGACGGGCGCCTGGCGCGGATCCTTCCGGGCTGATCGACATGGGACCGAGCTACTACGACGTCGTCGTACTCGGCACCGGCACGGGGGCGCTCGTTTCGGGGGCGTTGCTCGCACGCCGCGGTTTCCGGGTCCTGCTCCTCGGTCACGACGACCTTCCGGCCGACCACGTCCACCGCGGCTACCGGTTGCCACGCTCGCCCTTCTCCGTGGCGGGCGCGGAGGCCCCCCCGGCGCGGCGGATCCTGCAGGAGCTGGCGCTGACCCAGGTGTTCCGGCGCAGATCGACCGTCCAGGACCCCCTCTTCCAGGTCGTCCTCCCCAAGCACCGGATCGACTTCTGCGCGGACCCGGACCTGCGCGCGGCGGAGCTGCAGCGCGAGTTCCCGGAGTTGACCCGTCCGATGGACGCCTTCTACCAGACGCTCGCGCGGGCGGACGCGGACCTCGAGAAGATCTTCGAGCGCGACCTCGTGTTCCCGCCGGAAGCGTTCTTCGAGAGGCGCGAGGTGAACCGGGCGCTCGTGCAGAGCCCGTTCGGTCGGCGCGGCGTCGACGGCGACCCGTTCGCGGAGATGCCCGAGGGCCATCCCTTCCGCGCAGCGGTGCTCGCGCAGGCAAGGTCGGTCGCGGGACAGGACCCCGATTCGATGTCGCCCGTCGAGCTCACGCGCTTGCACTCGCTCTGGTCGCGCGGCGTCCGGGCGGTGGAAGGCGACCACGACGGCTGGCGACGCCTGCTCTTCGAGAAGATCCAGATGCACTCCGGCGAGGTGCGCGAGCGAGACCGCGTGGAACAGGTCGCCGTGCGCCGTGGGAAGGTCGTCGGCGTGCGCATCGCGGGCCAGGACGACCCGACCGGCTGCCAGTTCGTGATCGTCGGCGGCGACGCCCACGCTGCCCTTTCCTTGCTCGCCGAGGACGTGGCCGGGCGCCGGACGGCCGCGCTGCGCGGCCTCGTGCGCCCGAAGTTCCTGCGGTACGTCGTCAACGTCGTCCTCGCCGCGGAAGGGATCCCCGAGGGCATGGCGCGCGACGTGTTCCTCGTGCTCGATCCCGCGCGCCCCCTCGTCGAGGACAACCTGATCCGGATCCAGGCCCTCGGCGAGGAGACGCCCTCGGTGCGCACGTTGACGGCGGAGTGCCTGCTGCCATTCGCGCGCGTCGTGACCGAGGCCGGCTACGTCGGATCGATGCGCCCGCGCGTCGTCGCCGCGCTGCGCACGCTCGTGCCGTTCCTCGATCGCCATGTGCGAATCGTCGACTCCCCCCACGACGGGCTCCCGATCCAGGACCTGGAGCGGGGGGAGGAGGTGCATCCGCCGGAGCCCTGGACGCGCGCGCCTGACCGGATGGAGGCGGTATACGAGACCAGCGCCAGCTCGGTGCTCGGCGTGACGGGGCTGCCGATCCGGCTCGGGGTCAAGGGCCTGCTCCTCGCCGGACCGCAGGCCGTGCCGGGGCTCGGATTCGAGGGGCTCCTGCTCGCCGCGTGGTCCGCGGCCCGCCTCGTCACGAAGAGCGACAGGAAGAAGGAGAAGATGCGGAGGGAGATGTGGTCGAAGATCGAGATCTAGGAGGCTGGTGTGAAAGGGCGCCGTCGCGAGGGCGCCGAGACGTGGTCAGATCGGCGCCGCCGCGGACCGAGGACCGACGAGCCGTACTCGACGTACGGAGAGGAGGCCGCAGGGAGCACGGCGCCGAGATGGCCGCGTATCGGCGGCCGCAGCAGGCGGCATTTCACACCAGCCTCCCAAGCCGGGTCCTTCGGCAGGCCTTCGTCGCGGGCATCCTCGCCGCCGTCGCCGCCCTGGCCGCGTGCGGCGCCGCCCAGGAGAGTCCACGCGACGTGCTCGTCGAGTACCGCCGTGCCCTCGCGGCGAAGCGGTGGGAGGAAGCGTACCGGCTGCTGTCCGACCAGACGCGCCGGACGACGTCCCTCGCGGACTTCAGGACGTCGATGGAGTCGAATCCGCAGGAGGTCGAGGACACGATCCAGGCCCTGTCGGGCGGGACGGACCCCGGGCGGGTGTCCGCGCGCGTGCGATACGGACTCGGTGAGGAGATCGTCCTCGGCATGGAGGACGGGCGGTGGGTGATCGACTCGCGGATCGCCGACTTCTACCCGCAACGCACGCCCCGGGACGCGCTGCGATCGTTCATCCGTGCGATCGAGCGCCGCCGCCTCGACGTCCTGCAGCGCTTCGTCCCCAGCGAGTTCGCCCGTTCCATGGAGGAGTCGCACCTGGAGGCGCTCTTCGACGGGGAACGCGCGGCCGAGACGGAAGCGCTCGCCCAGAACCTGCGCGCGCACGTCGACGCGCCGATCGAGGTCACCGGAGAGCGCGCCGCGATGCCGTACGGCGAGCGATACACGGTGCTGTTCGTCAGGGAAGACGGTGTGTGGAAGATCGAGGATCCGGACTAGCCGCGAAGACCCGCGAAGCTGCAGCCGCAGCCGCCGCTGCCGCGGATGTCGAGACCGGCGGCGTCGGCGTCGCCGTCGGCGTCCGCGCCCTGGTCGGCGTCGGCGTCGGCGTCCGGCCCGTCGCCATCGGCGTCCGCGTCGGTGTCGGCGTCCGCGTCCGTGTCGCCGTCGGTGTCGGCGTCGGTGTCGACGTCGCCGTCCGTGTCGGTGTCGCCGTCTCCGGCGCAGGGGATCTCGTTGAGCGGATCGTCGAGGCACGGATCGCAGCCGACGCCGTAGACGCCCTCGTCGCCGAGGCCGTCGCCGTCCTCGTCGACCGTCTCGAAGCCCAGGGAGTTCACGCACTCCGGGGGCACGGTGTCCGGATCGGGGGGCGCGACACCGCCCCCGGCGTCGCCCGGGCACAGGTCCTCGCAGACGGCGCCGATCCGATCGCACTCGAGGTCCTCCTGACCCGCGTTCGGAACGCACATGCAGTTGTCACCGGCGTTCGCGATTCCGTCGCCGTCGCAGTCGCCGTCGACGCATTCATCCCCGAACGCGTCGTCGAGACAGGCCTCCGCGTCGGTCGAGCTCCGTCCGGGACACAGGCAGACGGGTTCGGCGAGCCCCCGGGCCCCATAGACGGGGAACGGAAAGCGGCCGCGCCCTCCGCCGCCGAGCAAGTCCTGCATGAACGGACAGGTCGCTGGACCGTGGTCCTCGCCGGGGATGCAGCACGGGATCTGCCCCGGCGCGAGGCAGTTGTTCCCGAAGGGCGTGACCCAGCAGTCGGCGGCACCGGCGCAGTCGTCGCGGACCCCGCACGGCGGGCCGTCCTCGTCGACGCACTGGTCCCCGTCCCAGACCATGATCCCGGCCCACGCGGGCGACGCGCCGCCGAGGAGCACTGCACCAAGAAGCAAAGCACGCGGGCCACCCATGCGAACCTCCATGGAAAATCTTACCATGCTTCGCGCCGTCTGCGGCGGGGGCGCTCGGGCTCGGGTGCGCCCTGCTGCGCCGCGCCCTCGGTCTCCAGGATCGTGAACTCGACCCGGCGGTTCAACGCCTGGCCTTCGGGCGTGTCGTCGGAGGCGACCGGCCGCGTCTCGCCGTAGCCGATGTGCGTGACCCGGTTGCGCTCCACGCCCTGCGACACGAGGTACTCGAGGACCGAGCGCGCACGGCGGTAGGACAGGTCGAGGTTGTAGTTGGCGTCGCCGGATCCGTCCGTGTATCCCTCGATGCGGATCTTGCGGATGCGCGGCGTGCGCACGAGGACCTGCGCCACCTGCTGCAACAGCGGCAGCGACACGCTGCGGATCGTCTCGCGTTCGAAGTCGAAGTAGACGCGCTCGCTGATGAGGATGCGCGTGTCGGTGACGGTCACGGTCGCCTGCGCGGGTCCCGGCTCGGGGCACCCGTCCTCGTCCTGGAACTGGTCCACGTCCTCCGGGTCCATCGCGCAGTCGTCCAGGTGGTCCGCGAGCCCGTCGCCGTCGTTGTCGTCGTCCGGGCAGCCGTCCACGTCCTCGTGTCCGTCGCGGTCTTCGGCCTGCAGCGGGCATCGGTCGCCGGCGTCGGCGACCGCGTCCGCGTCGTTGTCCGGGTCCTTGCACCCGTCCTGGTCCTCGAAGCCGTCGGCGTCCTCCGCGTCGTTCGGGCAGGTGTCGATCTCGTCGGCGAGGTGGTCCCCGTCGTTGTCCGGATCCGCGCAGAAGTCGCCGTCGCGGAAGCCGTCGAAGTCTTCCGGGCCGGCGGCGCACCCGTCGGACTCGTGCCGGAGCCGTACGCCGCCGAGGACCCGGAACGCGGGGGTGCCGTACCCCTCCGACACTCCACGCCCCGCCCCGAGGTAGAGGGAGAGGCGCCGCCCGATGTGGTAGGCGCCCCCGACGTTCGCGTCGATCGGCGCCGCGTTCGCGGTGAAGGTGGGCGCGGCGATCCCCGTCCAGGAGCGGAGCTCGCCGCGGACGTCGAGACGGTCCGGCAGGATCGGGTGGATGACGCCGATTCCCGCTGCGACCTCGTCGTCGATCTCGAAATCGCCGGACACCGGCTCGCGCCGCCGCAGCAGGTACCCGAGCTCGAACGCGACGGTCGTCTTGCCGAGCGGGAGCTCCGCCAGCGCGGTGGGACCGAAGACCCAGCCGCGCACGCCGGTCAGGGCCGTCTCGTCCCCCGTGGGCAGCGAGAAGCGAAGCGCGCCCCCGAGCAGAAGCGGCTTGCGAAGGACCGGGAACTTGAGCTGCAAGCGAAGGTCGCCCACGCTCGTCTGCGGCGTGGTCGTGAATCCCGGCTCGATGGCGTTCGGGACGCCGAGCCGCTGGATCGGGACGTCGACGCCGATCTCCATCGCCTGGAAGAGCGACAGGGAAGCCACGAAGTCGATCCCGAGCTCGCTCGGAACGAGGGCGCGCTCGCGTCCGTCGGGCTCTGTGACCCGCAGCGGAGCCTGCGCGTAGTTCACGAACATGCCGGCCGAGACCCCGAGATGCGTCGGGACCTCGGGCAGGTCGAGCCCGAACACCGATTTCGGGCCGGGGGCCGGGTGGAAGAGCTGCGGGTCGATCGGCATGACCGTCTGCGCGTCGGCCGGGCGCGACGCGAGCAAGGTCGCGACCGCGGCGGTCACTGCCGCTGTTCCCCTGAAGCCGCGAACGAAAATCCGTCCCCGCAAGGTCACGCTGCCTTCGGCCCGCAAGCGATCCGCATTCTAGTGGAAACCCGGGTTCGCGAGCGAGTATCTGTTTATACTCCGCGCTTCGATGCTTCACGTCGGCTGCGCCGGTTTTCCGATCCCTCAGACCCGATACTTTCGCGAGCTCGGGACCGTCGAGGTGCAGGAGACGGGGCAGCGGGTGCCGGGTCCGGGGACCGTGGCGCGATGGCAGCGCGAGGCGCCGGAGGGATTCGTCTGGACCCTGCTGGCTCCGCCGGGGACGCTCGAAGGCGAGATGCAGGATGCGCCTGCGTTCGCTCTCCTCGCCAGGACGCTCGGCGCGCACGCCGCGGTGATCGCGGCGCCGCCCTCGTTCGCTCCCACGAAGACGAACCGCGTGGACCTCCACCGCGCGATCGAGAAGCTCCCGCGGCTGGGCAAGACCTTCTGGGCCCTCGCGCTCCCGCCCGGCTGGCCGACCTCGGAACGGAAGGCGATCGTCGGGCTCGGATCCGTCGTCCTCGCGGCGGATCCGACCGGGGACCCTCCTCCGCCGGGAGAGGTCGCCTACTTACGAATGCCGGGGCCCGCCGGGCACCGCAGCCGCTACGAGGACGCCGCGCTCGCGAAGGCTGCGGAGGCGACGCGCGGCTTCTCGGAGGTCTATGCGATCTTCTCGAACGCCGACATGGTCACGGACGCGAAGAGACTGGAAGGGTTCGTCTCAGCGTAGCGCCTGCAGGGCGTCCTGGAAGTCCTGCGGAGGCTCGCGCTCGAAGCGCATCTCCAGGCCGGTCGCCGGATGGACGAAGCCGAGCAGCCGCGCGTGCAGCGCGGGGCGGCCGAGCGCGGACGCCGCCGCCGCCAGCCTCGCGCCCTGCGGGGTGCGGCCGTAGACGTCGTCGCCGAGGAGGGGGAAGCCCGCGTCGGCGAGGTGAACCCGCACCTGGTGCGTGCGTCCCGTCTCGAGGCGCGCGGCGACGAGCGCGGCGCCGTGAAGGCGTTCGATCACTCGAACGTGGGTCACGGCGCGCTTGCCTTCGCGCACGCGCGACGAGAAGCGCTTGCGGTGCCGCGGGTGTCGACCGTAAAGGGTGTCGGTCGTGGCGCGATCGGGCGGGCGACCGACCGCGATCGCCAGATACTCCCGCAGCGCTGTGTGCTTCGCGAACTGGGCGGACAGCAGCGCCCGAGCGGCGTCGGTGCGCGTGATGACGAGCAGGCCGCTCGTCCCGCGATCGAGCCGATGGACTACGCCGGGGCGCAGGGGCTCGCCCGCCGCCGGGCCGAAGTGGTGGAGGAACGCGTTGACCAGCGTCCCTTTCCAGTGTCCGGGCGCCGGGTGGACGACGAGGCCCGGCGGCTTGTCGAGGACGACGAGGTGCTCGTCCGCATGGACGACGTCGATCGGCATGTCCTCCGGTTCCGCGCGCGAAGGCAGAGGCGCGGGGGGGACGATCCGGACCTCGCTGCCGGGTCGCGCCGGCGCCGCCGGACGGGAAGGCTTGCCGTCGACGAGCACGAGGCCCTCCTCGATCATCCGGCGGATCGTGGAGCGCGACCAGGGCAGGCCGCGCGACGCGAGCACGCGGTCGAGCCGCTGCCCGGCTTCTGCCTCGGACAGGAAGAGAACTAGGACCCGCTCGAAGATAATCCACCGATCTGGCCGCCGATCCGCGGCCTACGCCGGGCCTTCTCGGCGCCGCCTCCTCGACGTACGTCGAGTACGCCTGCGTCGGCGTCGCCTCCGAGGGCTCCGGCTCGGCTCGCGTCTCGACGCCCATATCGGCGCATTATCTTCGAGCGGGTCCTTACCAGAGGCGCGATTCGACCTGCGTCCCGGTCTTGGCCGCGGCGTTGAAGGCCGCGCGGACGAGGATGTCGACGATCGCGCGCTCGTAGAAGTGGCGGGCGAACAGATCCGGGGAGACGCGGCTCTTGTAAAGCGCGCGGCCCTCCTCCACTTCCTCGGCGAGGATGTCGAACACGCGATCCTCGCGGAAGCCGCTCAGGAGCTTGTCCTCGTTGTAGAGCCCGACGTCCTGGACGATCGCCCGCGCCAGGCGCCGCGCGGCGTCCTCCGTCTCGATGAGCGGCATGGCGCGCATGCTACTCCACAACGGGGTTGTCGGGTTGTGGTACGGTTTGCGAATGCACGCGACTGAATTGCGAATTCTTTGCTGCGTCCTGATGCTCGGGGGCTGCGGTGGCGGCGGAGACGCGGGCGACGGGCCCGACGCGGACGCGGACACCGACGTCGATACCGACGCGGACGGCGACAACGGCGTGTCCGGAGACGAGCGTTGCCCCGCCTGCGACGATCCGCCGAGCTGCGGCGGCAGCGAGGTCCTGTCCTGCTGCGTCTGCGTCGCGGTCCCCACCGAGGAGATCGTCCGGACGAGCTGCGATCAGCTGGTGGACGACGAGTTCTGCGGCGAGGGGGACCCCGACCTCACCTGCTTCGACACCGACCCGATTCCCGGGAAGGTCGTGTCGCGCACCATGGCCGGAACGCTCGACGTGTTCGGCAACGGCGTCGAGCCGGACGGGGTGCTGATCGACGTCCACGAGGAGATCGACGGCACGATGGGAGCGCTGCTCGGATCGGGGACGGCCGACGTCGCAGGCTGCGGCGACGCGCTCGGAGAGGACGTTGCGTGCTGCGTCGCGAACATCGAGGCTGGTCTGGAAGAGGACGCCTGTCCCGAGGGCGGCTGCGCGTGCGTCGAGCGGGATCCGGACAACCCGGACGAGGCGCGGTTGCTCGCCTATTACGAGGTGAGCGCACCCATCGACACGAACGTCCCCCTCGTCGTGAAAACCTCAGGTGACACGGGCTTCTGGAAGGAACTGTACAGCTACAACGTCGTCAACGAGGACGGCGAGACGCGCGAAATCGGCGGTGAGACGGTTTCCTGGTACGAGGCCCGCGTCCTGTCCGTCGACGACTACGAGTCGATCCCTGCCGTCGCCGGGGTCGGACGGATCGAGTCCGGCCGCGGCGTCCTGGCCGGCGAGATCCACGACTGTGGCGACGTCCGGCTTTCCTTCGTGCAGGTCAGCACCCAGCCCGATCCGCCGGGGGATCTCGGCGTTCTCTACTTCAACGGGAACGACGAGGATCCGCTCCCGGTGGCCTCGCGCACCGAAGGCACCTGCCCCCTCGGGCTCTACGCGTCGATGAACATCGAGGCGGGCCCGACCTACGTGAGCGCGGTGGGACTGTGGCAAGGGGAGAGGGTCTCGCTCGGGTGGTACCAGGTCGAGGTGTTTGGGGACTCGGTCACTGCCGTGACCCTGCGCGGGCTCATGCCGCACCAGGTCCAGTGAAAGATCAGATCTCCCCCTCCAGGGGAAAGAAGCACAGCCCCGTTGGCACCTTAGGGTAGAAGTACGTCGATTTCTGTGGCAGCAACTCGCCGGCTTCGCAGGTCCGGGCGACGTCGGCGACCGGGGTCGCGTTCATCAGGAAGAGCACCTCGCCTGCGCCCGAGCGGATCTCCGCCACGGCGGAGGCCGCGTCCTTCGGGTACCGGACGAAGGACTGCGAGGCGAGCGCGGCCGCGTCGATCCCGAGGGCAGCCTCGAGGATGGCGTCGTGCAGGACGACGACGTCCAGCCGGCGCATCACCTCCGGCCGGCGCGCGAGGGCGGGCACGTGATCCGGGGCCGCGCGCAGAGTGATCAGATCCGCCTCGCCGTCGGGCCAGACGGCGCAGACCGAGGGGGCACGCCGTCCCGCCTCCGCGAGCGCGCGCGTCAGTGCGGACGCGTCGCCCTCGCCGGGTGCGACGTCGAAGTGCGCGGCGAGAAGCGAGCGCAGGCGCGCGCGATCGGCGCGGCCGGTCGAGTGGATCAGACGGTGCGTCGCGAACACGGCCAGCCCCGGGTCGTCGCGGTTCGACAGGTACGCGAGGACCCAGCGCTTCGCCGATCGGTCGGCGGGGTCCGGCGGGCCCGCGTAGCCCAGCGCGGTCTCGTAGCGGTGGTGTCCGTCCGCGACGAGGAGCGGGTGTGCGGAGAGCACGGTCGCCGCCCGCGACCGCGCGTCCGGATCCGCCACGCGCCGCAGCGTGTGCAAGGTCCCGTCCGGCGTCTCGAACTCCTCCACCAGGGAAGCGCCGGCGGCGGCCTGCCACGCGGCCCCTTCGGGGTCACGGTACAGAAGGAAAACCGGAGAGAGCGCGGTCCGCGTCGCCTTGAAGAGCTTGAGCCGGTCGACCTTGGGCCCCGACAGCGTCCGCTCGTGCGCGAGTACGCCCCGGCCGAACGGCTCGAGCCGGACGAGCGCGAGGAAACCGCGTCGCGTCTGCGCCGCGCCTCCGGGCAGCGTGAAGGTCTGCTCGTACGCGAGGAAGCACGGCACGGCGTCCTTCTCGAGAACTCCCTCGGCCCGCCAGGCGGCCAGGATCCGCGCGGCATTCGCGTACCTGAGGTCGCCCTCCCCCTCCGGCAGATCGACGTGGACGACGTTGTGCGGCGAGCGTGCGGCGAGCCGCGCGCGATCCGCGGCCGTCACGACGTCGTAGGGCGGCGCGATGACGTCCGCGAGGCGGTCCTTCGCGTATCGGAGCGGGCAGAACGGGGAGACTTCGGGCATTGCCCGCATTATTGATTCACTCGCGCGGCGAAAGCCACGAGGCTCGCGAACGACACACTCACGTCACACCACGACGGGGCCGGCGCGGAGCACTCGCGGCGGGTCGACGGTGGCGTCGACGACCGTCGAGGGCAGTCCGCCCGGCGCGGGGCCCGGCAGCACGACGAGGCCGGGGAAGAGCGCGATGACCTCCGATTCGCGAAGGCACGGCGGCTCACCCGGACGGTTCGCGGACGTGGACGCGATCGGCAGGCCGAGGGCGCGGACGACGTCTGCCACGGCGGACGGGCCGGGCATGCGAACGCCAATCTTCCCCGTGCCACCGCATGTCCGAAGTGGGACGTCGGCCGATGCGTGGACGACGATCGTCAGCGCGCCGGGCCAGTGCCGCGCCGCCAGGACCCTCGCGGCTTCGGGTACGCGCGTCCCCACCCGATCGAGCCAGCTCGCGTCCGGGATCAGGACCGGCACGGGCGCCGTCTCGCTGCGGCCCTTGAGGGCGAAGAGCCGCGAGACGGCCGCCGCGTCGAGCGCGAGCGCGGAGAGCCCATAGCTCGACTCCGCGGGGATCGCGACGACCTCGCCGCGGCGCAGGGCCGCCACGGCCTCGGCCTCCTCGAGCGGGGTCACTTCCCCTTCGGCGCGAGGAGCTTCTGCACTCTGAGATCGCCCTCCGCGACCCTCGCCTCCTGCCGCGCGCGCATCTCATCGAGGCGCTTTGCGAGCGCCGGGTCGTCGATGGAGAGGATCGCCGCGGCGAACAGGCCCGCGTTGCGCGCTCCACCGACGCCGACGCCGGCCGCCGGGACGCCGCCGGGAAGCTGGACCGCCGAAAGAAGAGCGTCGATGCCTCCGAGCGACCCGACCGCGAGCGGGATCGCGACGACCGGGAGCGTCGTGTTCGCGGCGAGGACGCCGCCGAGATGGTGTGCGCCGCCCGCGCCCGCGAGGATCACGCCGAATCCGTCGGCGCGCAGGTTGCGGGCGAGCTGAACGACCCGCTCCGGCGTGCGGTGCGCCGAGGCGACGCGCGCGATGTACTCGATGCCCAGTTCCTCGAGCGCCTCCGCCGCCGGGCGCATCGCCTCGGCGTCGTTCTCCGAACCCATGATCACCAGGACCTTCTTCATGCCGGTGCCCTCCGTCCGATGTCGCGTCTGACCTGCATTCCCTCGAAGTGGATGTCGTCGACCGCCGCGTACGCGCGATCGAGAGCCTGTTTCAGATCGTCACCGCTGGCCGAGACCGCGAGCACGCGGCCTCCTGCCGTCACGAGCGTACCTTCCTTCATGGCGGTGCCGGCGTGAAAGACGACGACGCCCGGCCGCCGGCCCGCGACGTCCACACCTTCGATCGCGCGGCCCCTGTCGCTGGACACCGGGTACCCGGCGGACGCCAGGACGATCGTCGCGGCCGCACCGGGACGGACCGCCAAGGAGGCGCCTGCAAGGTCGCCGCGCGCGGCCGCGGTGAGGACCGCTGCGAGGTCTCCTCCGACGCGCAGGACGAGGACCTCGGTCTCGGGATCTCCGAAGCGAACGTTGAACTCGAGGACTTTCAGGTCGTCGCGGTCGATCATGAGGCCCGCGTAGAGCGTGCCGACGAAGGGGCAGCCGTCGGCGGCCAGGCCCCGCAGAGCGGGCTCGATGACTTCGGAGAGGATGCGCGCGCGGACGACCGGCGTCACCACCGGCGCCGGCGCATGGACGCCCATCCCGCCGGTGTTCGGGCCACGGTCGCCGTCGAGAAGGCGCTTGTGATCCTGCGCGGCGTCGAGAGCCACGTAGGAGGTCCCGGAAGCGATGACGAGAAAGCTCGCCTCCTCGCCTTCGAGGCGGTCCTCGAGGACGACCGTGCGGCCGGCGTCTCCGAACGCCTCACCGGAGAGCATCGATAGAGCGTGCGGAAGCGCCTCGGCCCCGTCGTCGCAGACGACGACGCCCTTGCCGGCGGCGAGACCGTCCGCCTTCACCACGACGGGGGACCTGCGCCCTTCGAGCGCATGGCGAGCCTGCTCGGGGGACGTCGCGACGACGAAGTCCGCCGTGGGGATCCCGTGGCGCTTCATGAACTCCTTGGCGAAGGACTTCGAGCCTTCCAGACGCGAGGCGGCGGCGGACGGTCCGTAGACCGTGAAGCCCTCGGCTCGCAGGCGATCGGCAAGCCCCGCGCAGAGCGGCGCCTCGGGACCGACGACGACGAGGTCCGGTTTCTCGGCCCCTGCGAGCGCGACCTGGCCGGCGACGTCCTCCGCGGCGACGGGCGCATTGCGGCCGAGGCCCGCGGTCCCGGGATTCCCCGGCGCGGTCACGAGCTCGCCCACGAGCGGGCTCCGGCAGAGCGCCCAGGCCAGCGCGTGCTCGCGACCGCCTCCGCCGACGAGCAGGACCTTCATGTCACGTGTGGCGGAAGTGGCGGCGGCCCGTGAAGATCATCGCGGCGCCCGCCTCGTCCGCGGCCGCGATCGTCTCGTCGTCGCGCTTGCTGCCACCGGGCTGTGCGATGGCGACGATCCCGGCTCGCAGCGCCGCGTCCGGCCCGTCGCGGAAGGGGAAGAAGGCGTCGGACGCGAGGACCGCGCCCTTCGCGCGGGCGCCCGCCTTCTTGACCGCGATCTCGACGGAGTCCACGCGGCTCATCTGGCCCGCACCGACGCCGACGACCGAGTCGCCTGCGGCGAAGACGATGGCGTTCGACTTCACGTGGCGGCAGACGTGCCATGCGAGGCCGAGCGCGCGGCGTTCGGCGTCCGTCGGCGCTCGCTTCGTCACGACGCGCGCGGGGGACAGATCGTCCGGGTCACGGTCCGCGTCCTGGACGAGCAGGCCGCCGGAGATCTGCGTGATGGCGCGTGCACGGGCAGGACGGAGCCCCTCGCCCACGGCGAGGAGACGGAGGGACTTCTTTCGCGCGAGGGTCTCGATCGCGTCCGGATCGAAGCCGGGGGCGACGACGACCTCCAGGAAAGTCTCCGCGAGGGCCTCGGCCGTGGCGCGATCGACGCGGCGCGAGAGGCCGACGATCCCGCCGAACGCCGATACGGGGTCGCCCTCCCGAGCGAGGACGTAGGCGGCCTGCAACGACGCCGCGCGCGCGAAACCGCAGGGGTTGGTGTGCTTGATCACGACGGCGACGGGCGCGTCTCCGGGCCAGCTGGCGACGCACTCCCAGGCGCCCTCGGCGTCGAGGAGGTTGTTGTAGGACAGCTCGCCCCCGCCGAGTACCGTCGCGTGCGCGATGGACGCAGGGGCGCCGGCGTCGCGGTAGAGCGCGGCCTTCTGGTGCGGGTTCTCGCCGTAGCGCAGCGATTGCCCGCGCACGTAGCGGAGGACGAGCGTCTCGGGGAAGTCGTCCTGCGTCCCGGCGCGTTCGGCCATCCAGCCGGCGATCGCTGCGTCGTAGGCGGCCGTGTGGGCGAAGGCCTTCGCGGCGAGCCGGGTCCGGGTCGTGGGGGAGAGCGTGCCAGCGTGGGCGCGCAGTTCCGTCAGGACCGGCTCGTAGTCGGCGGGGTCGCAGACGATCCCGACGCGCTCGTGGTTCTTCGCGGCGGAGCGAACCATCGATGGACCGCCGATGTCGATGTTCTCGATCGCGTCGTGCGGCGCGACGTCGGGGCGGGCGACCGTCTTCTCGAAGGGGTAGAGGTTCACGACGACGAGGTCGATGAAGGTTCCGCCGATGGATGCCAGCTCTGCGCGGTGCGCTTCGGTATCCCGGGCGAGTATCCCGCCGTGGATCCGCGGGTGCAGCGTCTTGACGCGGCCGTCGAGGCACTCGGGGAAGGAGGTGACCTCGGAGACGTCGCGCACGGCGATCCCCTCGGCGCGCAGGGCCTTCGCGGTGCCGCCGGTCGAGAGGATCTCGAAGCCCAGGTCCGTCAGGCCCCGTGCGAAAAGGGCGAGCCCCCCCTTGTCCGACACCGAGACCAGTGCGCGGCGGGCCGTCACGTGGCGGGTCACCTAGCAAGCGGGCGAGGAGGCGTCAACCGGCCGGGGCCGATTGGAATGTGCGGCGGGCGGCATCCAAGCGCGGGCGAGTTACGGGCCTCGACCCGAGCGGAGGTGTGAGATGCGCTGGGCCTTGATAGCAGTCTTGACGGTGGTCATGACGGGAGTTGTCGGTTGCGGAGACAGCGGGGGCGGTGGCGGCGGTGACGCCGATTCGGACATGGACTCCGACTCGGACATGGACACCGACGTCGACACGGACACTGACACGGACACGGGAACGGGAACGGATACGGGGAGCGACACGGGTACGGGCACGGATACCGGCTCGGACACCGGTACCGGCACCGGACCGGTCGAGGACTGCGACGACGACGCGGAGAACACGACCGTCGGCGACGCGATCACGATCGAGGACGGCGACGCCTTCGACGGCATCCTCTGCGGCACGGGTGCCATGGACTACTTCGCCTTCAGACTGTCCGATCCCAGCTTCAATGCGACCGTCACCTTCTCGTCCGCCGCCGGCGATCTCGACCTTCACTACACCCTGCCGGACGGCACGACGAACCTCTTCACCTCCAGCGACGGCGTCGACGAGGAAGTCATCGAGCTCAATCCCGGCAACTTCGCGGTCGGCATGGACTACGTCCTGCGGGTCGACCTGATCGACGGCGACGCGCTGCTGTACACGATCAGCCTCGACATGTTCTAGCCCCCTCAGACGTCGCTGCCCTTCACGTAGAGGGACAGGGCGACGTTCGCGGCCGACCGGAACGTGGCCGTCCCCTTCTTCCGCTCCTCCTCGGCGACTCGCCTCCATCAGGCGGCATGCGACTTGCTCACCTCCATTTTCGAGTGCGAGGAAGCTGGATCGCTCGGAAATACAGTCTGCATCATGACCTGGCTGTCGCGGTCGGGAGGCTTCGATGAGGGTATGGGTCTGGGGATGCTTGGTGGTGGCAGCGTGCGGGAGCGGAGCGGGAAACGACGGTGGCGGCGCTGGAGACGGCGACGCGGACACCGACGGCGACACGGATGCCGACGTCGGGCTGTTGTGCGACGAGCCGCTCTGCCGTGGAGATCTCACGGGCGCCTGGGACCTGCACGCCGCCTGCGTGGACGAGTTCGAGATCGAGGACGAGCAGTCCGACTGCCCCGAGTGGGTCTGTCGGATCGTCGAAGCCGACGCGAGCGGCTCCTTCGTTTTCGGGGCAGATGGGCGCGCAGCGGTGAGCGTGACGACGACGACCCGCAGCGAATGTCACGTCCCGCTAGCCCGGATAATTCATGAACTCGCGTAGCGAAATTCGCGAGACGGCGAGGGGAGGCGTGAATACGCAGAGCGGATTCACGCGCCCCGCCAAGATCCGCGCGTCCCGGAGTTTCCGGACCGCAGGCGTACTCGACGTACGTCGAGGATCCGGAAACGAGGAAACGCGCGGAGATTGTGCCGTATCGCGGATTGCAGTAGCGAGGTTCATGAATTATCCGGGCTAGGAGCTACGGTGCGTCGACCACCGGCGCCGCGCCCTGCGCGATGCGGAAGCGGTAGCCGGAGGGAAGCGTGAACTGCTCGTTCGTGAGCGACGCGTCGGGCCAGCGAACCGTCACGTTCGCCTCGCAGGCGGTGCCGAGGCCGAAGTGCAGGACGCGGTCCTTCTGCGTGCCGTAGTGGCCGTGGCCGCCGTCGATCTCCTGGGTCTGGACGATGCCGCCCGCCTCTACGCGGACGCGCGCGCCGATGGCGGCGGCATTCGTGCCGGCGGCCCCCTCCAGGCGGACCTGCACGAAGTTGCCGGTCGCGCCCATCTGGTTCTCGAAGTAGCGGATCTGCTGCGTCGGGTAGCACTCGGCGTCGCAGCGGCTGAAGGAGTGGCCGACGATCATGTCGAGGTCTCCGTCGCGGTCGAAGTCCGCGGAGACGACGCCATGGCTGCGGAAGTGCTGGAAGAAGTCGTCCACGTCGACGGCGACGAACTCGTTCGGCGATTCCTGGTGGTAGAGGCGTCCGTACGATCCCGGATAGTCCGAGTCGCCCCAGTACACGTCCGCCCAGCCGTCTCCGTCGAAGTCGAAGACGTCCTGCGTCATGATTCCCTCGTTCCAGTCGCCGCGTTCGTGCGTGCGGACGAGGCCTGTCACGTCGTTGCCTGGCCTTTCGAAGCGCACGTCGGCCTCGCCCGAGTTGACCAGCAGCTCCGCCGGATCGCTGCTCGCCCCGACGTCCCAGTGGACGATCTCGCCTGTCACGAGGTCGATGTCTCCGTCGTTGTCCACGTCGGCGCAGGTCGTCGAGCCGCTGTTCCCTCCCAGCCGGTAGAGCTCGCGGTCGCGGTCGTGGCCCCAGCGGAAGACGTCGCTGTCGTCGTTGCACTCGATCGCGTCGGGCGGCTCGACTCCCGCGCAGTCCTCCGCCGTCGGGTGCAGCGTGCAGTAGCAGCGCGCGGACTGGTTGTCGGTCCAGTCGATTCGCTCGTCGAACGCGTAGCCGGACGCGACCGCGCGGTTCGTGAACGTCGGCCCTGCAGCGCCCTGCCACAGCAGGTTCGGCGCGCGCCCGTAGGACGATGCGAGCAGCTCCGTCCACCCGTCGCCGTTGAGGTCGCAGGCCGCGCCACTCCAGCCCACCGAGTGCGCGAGGCCGGCGTTGAGATCCGCGAGCGTCCACCGGCGCGTCGTCAGACCCACCGATTCCGTCACCTCTGCGAAGCTGCCGGCGCCATCGCCGCGGTATAGACGGTCTTGCAGCGGAATGCCCGATCCGGGCTCGGTGTTCTCCGGAATCCACACGTCCACGAGGCCGTCGCGGTCGTAGTCCACGAACGCGACGGCGCACGGCGAATACGGCGTCCGCGCGTCGCTGCCCTCTGCTCCCAGCGTGAAGACGCCCGACCCGTCGTTGATCATCAGTTCGCTCGTCTCGAGTGCCCCCGCGGGCGTTGCGGTCCCGGTCAGGACGTCGAGATCGCCGTCGTTGTCGACGTCCGCGGATGCGGCGACGTCCCCGGGTCGCTGCGAATCGCCGGATGCGCGCGCAGCGAAGAGCCCGGACGACTCGGTCACGTCCTCGAAGGTGCCGCCGGCGTTGCGCACGACGAAGCTCGCCGGGCCTCCGCCGCGAACGACGAGGTCCGCCCAGCCGTCGCCGTCGAGGTCCGTGATCGACATCCGCGTGCCCAGCACGCCCGTCAGGCCGACCTCGTCGGTCGCCTCCCGGAAGATCGGGGTCCCCGCGGTCCAGTGCGAGCCGGCGTTGCAGATTGCGTCCGGCAGGCCGGCGTCCGTCCCGGCGTCGACCGCCGCGTCGGTCCCTGCATCGGGCGGGGGTGTCCGACGCTTCTTGTCTTCACCGCAACCGCAGACGAGTACGAGCAATAGGGACGACGTCCAAGCGCGCATGAGCGGATGGTACTTCAAGCGGCCTGCCGTCGTCCCTCGCTCGACAGCGCAAAGACGCCCACGAACACGAGACCTCCGCCCGCCAGCGCCCAGCCGGTCGGACGCTCCGAGAGCAGCGCGAAGCCGAGCACGACGCCCATCACCGGTTGCAGGAAGATGAACGCCGCGAGCTGCGACGCGTCCATCCGCCGCAGCGCCGCGTTCCAGACGACGGTTCCGAGCGCCGAGACGCAGGCGCCGAGGCCCACCGCCCAGGCGAGGGAGGTCCACAGCGCCTCCCCGGCTCCGAGGACGCCGGGCTCCACCGCGGAGGCGACCGCGAGGGGAGGAAGCGAGATCGCGAGCGCCACCGCCGAGACGGCCGTCGCCGAATGCCGGTCGAGCAGCCGCTTGCCGGCGATCGTCCAGATCGACCAGGCCGCGCCGTGCGCGACGAGCATGAGGTCGCCCACGAGGTGCGGCGCCTCGACGACCGTGACGAAAGGGATCCCGTTCGAGACGATCAGCGTCGCCCCGGCGAAGCCGAGCGCGATCGCGACGACTCGCGCGCGCGTCAAGCTCTCGCCGAGGACGAGCGCGGCGAGCAGGACGACGCACAGGGGCTCGGTCCCGATGAGCAGCGCGCCGCTCGTCGCCGTCGATCGCTCGACGCCCAGATTCCCGAGCGTCAGCGGCAGCGCGTAGCCGGCGATCCCCATGGCCCAGAGCGCCGCGCGAGCGCGCCCGGTCTCGGCGAGGAGCGCCCGGATCGGCGCGCGGCCTGCCAGCGGAACGAGGATCGCGACGGCGATCGCGGTCCGAACGAACGAGATCGACACGGCGGGCAAGCCCTCGAGCGCCTTCTTGGTCGCGAAGTACGTCGCGCCTCCGAGCAGGTTCGCGAGGACCGCGAGGGCGAAGCCGGTGCGTTCGAGGCGCACTAGAACGAGAGCAACGACCGCAACGCCGCCACCGTCCTGGCGACGTCCGGACGGACGAACGCTTCCAGGCTCGTCTCCGCCGGCGTCGGCGCGTCGAACGACGCGAGCCGCCGGATGGGCGCGTCGAGGTCCATGAACGCCTCGTCTGCGACGAGCGCAGCGACCTCCGCGCCGAAGCCGGCGTTGCGGTGCGCGTCGTGCAAGACGAGCAGGCGCCCGGTCTTGCGGACGGAGGCGAGCACGGTCTCGCGGTCGAGCGGGACGATCGATCGCAGGTCGATCACCTCGACCTGGCCGGCATCGGCTTCCCTCAGGGCCTCAGCGGCTTCGATGGCGACGGGGACCATGCCGCCCCAGGTGACGACCGTCACGTCGGCGCCGACGTGGACGACGTTCGCCGATCCGAGCGCGACTCGGAAGGACGGGTCGGGGAGCAGGCCCTTGACGCGCCGGTACAGGACCTTCGGCTCGAGGAACATCACGGGATCGGGATCGTCGATCGACGCGCGCAGCAGGCCATAGGCGTCCGCGGCCGTCGACGGGCAGACGACCTTCAGCCCCGGGGAGTGCGCGAACCACGCTTCGGGGCTGCGCGAGTGGAACGGTCCGCCGCCGACGCCGCCGCCGGAGGGCATGCGCAGCACCATCGGGATCGGGGTTCCGACACGGTAGTGGAACGTCCCCGCGTTCTGGACGAGCTGGCTGAAGCCGCAGGTGACGAAGTCCGCGAACTGCATCTCGGCGACGGGGCGCAGGCCGCGAACCGCGGCTCCGATCGACGCTCCGACGATCGCGGACTCCGAGATGGGCGCATCGATCACTCGCCGATCGCCGAACTCCTCCAGCAGTCCCTGGGTCGCCCGGAACGCGCCGCCGAGCAGGCCGATGTCCTGTCCGAGAACGAAGACGCGGTCGTCCTCCTTCATCGCGTCCTGAAGAGCGCGGCGGATCGCCTCGACGTAGGTGACCTCGCCGCGCGTCGCGGTCGACGCTCGCGCAGGGGAGGGGACTGGGGCAGCGAAGACGCGCAGCGTCGCGTCCTCGGGTCGCGCGGGCTGCTGCGCGCTCGCCCACTCGACCGCCTCCTCGACCTCGCGAACGGCGTCGGCGTGGACGACCGCTATCGCCGCGGCGTCGAGCACGCCGCGATCCTGCAGCGCCTTCTCGACGAGCGTGACGGGATCCTTCTTCCTCCAGGCTTCGAGCTGCTCCTTCGGGACGTACTTCGCGTCGTCGTGCTCCGCGTGGCCCGTCATCCGCATGGTCGAGGTCACCAGGAGCGTCGGGCCGTTTCCCGCGCGCCCGGCGTCCACCGCCTTGCGCGACGCCGCGAGCACCGCCTCGGCGTCCGTCCCGTCGACGGAGACTCCGGCCATCCCGTAGCCGACCGCGCGCTGCGCGAGGTCCTCGCAGGCGAACTCCTTGTCGTTCGGCGTGCCGTACGCCCACTGGTTGTTCTCGACCACGAAGACGACCGGGAGCTTCTGGACGGCGGCGAAGTTCAGCGCCTCGTGGAAGTCGCCCGTGGAGGTACCGCCGTCGCCGATGTACGTGAGCGCGACTGCGTTCCTTCCCTTCATGCGCTCGGCGAGCGCGACGCCCGCGGCGACCGGCATCATGTGCCCGAGGTGCGAGATGTGGCCGACGATGTTCGATCCGAGCAGCCCCATGTGCAGGCCCGAGTCGCGACCGCCTGTGTGGCTCGAGCGGCGTCCGAAGTACTGCAGCATCACGTCCTTCACGGTGTGGCCGCGCACCAGGTGCGCGCCCAGGTCCCGGTGCAAGGGCAGGACGACGTCGTCCGCCCCGAGCGACCAGGCCGTGCACACCGCGACAGCCTCGTTGCCGATCCCCGTGTAGCACCCGCCCGAGAGCTTCCCCTGCCGGTAGAGCGCGCGAAGGCGCTCCTCGAGCGTGCGCGAGAGCACCATCGCGCGGTGAACGCCGACGAGATCGCTGTCGGAGACCTTCACGGGCGGCGGAGGGTAGCAGCTACTGCGACGACTGGAAGTTGAACGGGGTTTCGACCTCGACGGGGTTTCCGGTGGGAGGGAAGCGCAGATCCGCGACGCTCCGGGCGATGCAGGCCTCCACGGCCGGATCGCCGAGCGTCGAGGATCGGACGGTCGCGGACGAGACGCGTCCGTCGGCGCCGATCGTGAAGGCGAGGTTCACGCGACCGGTCAGTCCGGGTCTGCGCGTCAGGCCCGTCTCGTAGCAGCGCCGGACTTCGGGATTGTGGATGCGCAGGATGGACTGGATCACGCCGCTCGGTTCCTGCTGGGCCGACGGCGGCACTTCTGGAGGCGTCACGGGCGCCACCGGCGGCGGCGGAGTGGGAATCGCGACGGGAATCGGGATGGGCGCAGCCTGCGTTGGCACGGCGACGGGGATGTCGGTCATCGGCTCGGAGACGGATCGAACGCCGAGAAAGAGGACGACCGATCCGATCGCCATCACGAGGACGACTGCCGCGCAGCCGATGACGAGCGCGCCTCCCCCGCCGCGCCGGCGCGGTGTGGGCGGCGCCGCGAAAGCGGCGGGCGGCGGGCCTGCGAAGCCCTGCGGCTGCGGCCAGGCGGCCTGCGGCGGAGCTGCGAGAGGCTGCTGCGTGCGCATGTCGATCGGAGCTCCGCAGTACTGGCACTTGTGGAGCGTACCGACTGCTTCGGCCGGGACGGCTCCTCCGCAATTCCTGCAGTTTTCGGGCACTCGGCGTGCTCAGGGAGCGAACGTTCCCGTCAAGAGAAACTGCCAGAGGTTCGGCAGGTCGTCCTCGTCGAACTGGAAGAAGACGTTGCTGCGTTCCTCCCACTCGTCCGGATCCTCGCAGACGTCCTCCTGGTAGATCTCCTCCATGAGGTCGGTCTCCAGGCACACCTCGCTCCAGAAGACCACGACGTACCGGAAGGCGAGGCCCACGGCGAAGGACTCGTGCACCCACCAGTCGGCGCCGAGCGAGAGCGACACGCCGGGTCCGCTCGCTGACTCCGACTCGTCGGGATCGGGCTGCCGATCGTCCTGCCACGACGACCCGGCCCACGCGTATCCGAATCCGAGACCCGCCCAGGGATCGATGGGACCTTCGACCAGCGGGTGGGCGCGGACGCCGAAGTCGAAGGCGAACGAGTGCGCCTCGAGGTCGTCCGCGAAGTCCTCCTCGTCGTCCACGGAGTGGATCGAGTACTGCAGATTTGCGCCGACCGAGACCCACGGCCAGGGGAAGCGGTAGCCGACGAACGCCCCGAACGACGCGCCGGCGCCGAACTCGGCGTCCGTCCAGTTCTCCTCGTCGCAAGCGTCGTTCGTGCAGCCGCCCAGGCCCAGGTGAAGCTGCCCGACGAAGCCGTCGTGACGGCGCTGTGCCGAGGCGGCGGCGGGGACCAGCAGGACGAGGCCGACGAGCGCCGTTCGCACCATGCAGCGGAGCGTACTACGCTCGCGGCCCGCATGGGCTTCCGTCGCCTCGAACGCGTCTCCTCGTGGCGCAAGCTCGCCGCTTCGACCTGGGGAGGCGCGTCCGACCCGACGGTCTACGGCACGATGGAGATCGACGCCGCGCCGGCGATGGCCCTCGTCGAGAAGCTGCGGCGCGAGACGGGCGTCAAGGTCACGATCACGCACCTGGTCGGCAAGGCGATCGCGCTCGCCTTTCGCGACCGTCCGGACTTGAACGGCATCCTGCGGGCAGGCCGGATCTACCTGCGCGACACGATCGACGTCTTTTTCCAGGTCGCCTTCGAGGGTGGCGAGAACCTGTCGGGCGCGAAGGTCGATCGCGCGGACGAGAAGACCGTCGTCGAGATCGCTCGTGAGCTGCAGGAGCGAGCGCAGAAGATCCGCAGCAACGACGACCCGACGCTCGCCAGGACCGTCTCGATGCTGAACGGCATGCCGGTGCCCGTGATCGGGGCCGCGATGCGCGCGATCTCGTTTCTCTCCTACGACCTCGGCCTCGACCTCTCGCGCTTCGGCCTGCCCTACGACGCGTTCGGCAGCGTCATGGTGACGAACGTCGGCAGCTTCGGCGTCGTTCACGGCTACGCGCCGCTGGTCCCGTTCGCCCGATCGACCGCCCTGCTCACGATCGGCGCGATCGTAGACAAGCCCGTCGCGAGAGACGGCAGCGTCGTCGTCCGCCCGATCATGACCGTCGGCGGCACGTTCGATCACCGCTTCATCGACGGCTTCCAGGCCGGCATCCTCTCGAAGCGCTTCCGCGAGCTGATGGAGGCGCCCGAGATGATGGTCTAGATCGCCGCGACGATCGCCTCGGTCAGCTCCTTCGTGCCCGCGGTGCCGCCGAGGTCGCCGGTCCGCACCTTGCCGTCCGCGTAGACGCGCTCCACGGCGCGCTCGATCTTCGCGGCGTGATCCGTCCGCCCGGTGTGGCGCAGCATCAGGGCCGCCGAGAGGATCACCGCGGTCGGGTTCGCGACGCCCTTGCCGGCGATGTCCGGGGCCGACCCGTGCACGGCCTCGAAAACGGCAATCCCGTCGCCGATGTTTGCGCCGGGAACGACGCCCAGGCCCCCGACGAGGCCGGCGCACAGGTCGGACAGGATGTCGCCGTAGAGGTTCGCCATCACGAGCACGTCGAACTGTGCGGGGTTCTTGACGAGCTGCATCGCGCAGTTGTCGACGATCATCTCGCGGTAGGCGATCTCCGGGTACCGCGCGGCGACGGCGCGCGCGGCGTCCAGGAAGATGCCGTCCGTCACCTTCATGATGTTCGCCTTGTGCACGGCCGTGACGGACTTCTTCGACTGGTGCCGCGCGAACCGGAAGGCGTAGTCGGCAATCCGCGTCGATGCGCGCTCCGTGATGATCTTCAGGCTTTCCGCGACGCCGGGGACGACGACGTGCTCGAGCCCCGAGTACATGCCCTCGGTGTTCTCGCGGACGATCACCAGATCGACGTTCGGGAACGGCGTCGCGACGTTCGGCAGGTTCTTCACCGGCCGCAAGCACGCGTACAGGTCGAGGCTCTTGCGCAGGGCGACGTTGACCGATCGGAAGCCCTTGCCGATGGGGGTTCCGATGGGCCCCTTGAGGGCCACGCGGCTGCTGCGGATGGATTCGAGCACGGCTTCGGGGAGCGGCGTCCCCGTCCGCTCCGCCACCGCCGCGCCCGCCTCGGCGATCTCCCACTCGATGTCCGCCCCGACCGCGGCGAGCACCGCCCGGGCGGCGTCCGTCACCTCCGGGCCGATCCCGTCGCCGGGAATCAGGGTCACCTTCACGATCCCCCCCTACCACGGTGCCGACCCGATGGACCATGGTGCATGAAACCCCCGGCGCGGGGCGTCTGACGAGCATCCAGGTGACACACCTGTCCCAGACGGTGCGTTCCGGTGCCCGAGATCCCAGGGGAATCTCCCGAGGGACCCTGGCCCTCGAATTGCTACTCTCACGGCCGATGGTCCGTGCCCTGGGGATGTTCGTGACGGTCGTTCTCTGCGGCTGCCCGGCTTCGCACCGGACGGCGCGAGGCGTGGGACCGGCCGACGGGGGCGGCGACTCGGACACCGACGCCGACACGGACGCCGACGTCGACGCGGGGCTCGATTCCGGCACCAGCCCCTGGGACGCCGGCTACTACGAGGACGTCTACGTGGATCCCGGTTGCGCCGATGCCGGTGCGGCGCCCACGGACTTCCAGTGCGACCTCTTCGACGGCTCCTCGTGCGGGTACGGGATGGCCTGCTACCCGTACATCTTCTACCCGGAGGACCCGTGCCTCGAAGAAGGGTACGGCAGCCTGTGCGACGCGGCGGGGTTCGGCGGGCAGGACGACTTCTGCGACGGCGCGCAGGATTGCGGCGCGGGTCTCGCGTGTTTCCAGTCGGGTGAGGGCAAGCGGTGCTTGCAGCTCTGCCCGCTCGTCGGCGCCTCGGGTTGCCCGCCGGGGAGGATCTGCGCGCCGACGGACGTTCCCGACATGGGGGCCTGCTACTGATGGGCGCCCTGCTCGGCTGCGCCGTCCTCGCGCTCGGTTGCGGCGCGAAGACCGGCGTCATCGACCCCGAGTACGACGGAGGTCCGCCGCCTGAGGACGCCGGGCCCGAGTGTCACGAGGACGTCGACTGCGACGACCGTACGTTCTGCAACGGCGAGGAGCGCTGCATCGGCGGGCATTGCATCGACGGTGTGAGGGAGCGCTGCACGGACGGCGACCTGTGCACCGTCGACCGGTGCGACGTGGACGCCGACGCCTGCGTGGTCGAGTCCCTGCGCTACGACCGCGACGGCGACAGCCACTACCCGATACCGTGCGGGGACGACTGCGACGACGAGGACGCGCAGATCTACCCGGGCGCGCTCGAGCGCTGCAACGGCAAGGACGACGACTGCGACCTGCTCGTCGACGAGGAACTGCTCTTCCTGCCGACCCGCGTGGAAGCGCGGGTGACGGACAACGACGTCCCCGATTTCTCTCAAGGGCTCGCGTGGGTGGAAGACCACTGGGCTGCGTCGCACTACGATCAGGCCGATCCCAGCGTGTACCTGAGCCTCCTCGAAGAGTCGGGCGCGCCGATGGATGCGGCGATAGACCTGTCGGTGCACCCCGGGGACGCGTACGGCGCGGGGCTCGCCTGGAGCGGACGCACGATCGGAACGATCTGGGAGGACCGGCGCGACGGCGACTTCGAGATCTACTTCCAGCGTCTCAACGCCCAGGGCCAGAAGCTCATGGCCGACCTGCGGATCACCTTCGCGCTCGAGTTCTCCATCAACTCGAGCATCATCTGGACGGAGGAAGAGTTCGCGATCATCTGGCAGGACTCGCGCTACTGGACGGTCGAGCCGGACAACGACGAGGTCTTCTTCCAGCGGGTCTCGGAGGACGGGGAGCCCCTCGGACTGGAAGTGCAGGTGACGGACTCCGCCGATCCCTCGACGGACCCGTCGGTCGCGTGGAGCGGCGAGGAGTACGGCGTTGCGTGGGTCGAGATCGTCGGCGGCGACCGGCACAGCATCTTCTTCCGGCGGCTCTCCGCGGAGGGCGAGTCCGTCTCCGATCCGATGCAAGTCGCCTCCGGGGCGGGCGAGTCGACGGATCCCGCGCTCGTGTGGGCCGACGGCGAGTGGGGCATGGTCTTCGAGGAGAGCCTGGGCGACTGCGCGGGGGCGTCGACGGGGATCCCGGGCTCCTGCTTCATGCGGCTGTCCGAGGCGGGCGAGGTCGTCTCCGAGCAGCGGGTGGACGACGGCTCGTCCTACGCGCGCTTCCCGAGCCTGCGCTGGACGGGCAGCGACTACATCCTGCTCTGGAGCGACTGGCGCAACGGACAGTTCGAGCTCTACTACGCGATGGTCGACCCCGACGGAGAGACCCTGATCGCGGACACGCGCATCACGGAGGCCTCGGGCGACTCCATCGGCGGCTCGATGTCGGCCGGCCCCGGCGACTACGGCATCCTCTTCACCGACACGCGCGACGGGAACTACGAGGTGTACTTCACGGCGCTCAGCTGCAACGCCGAGCCGACGGTCGACTAAGTACCCTCTGCCGCAAATTCGGTGACGTATTCTTCAACGCAAGGGCGCAAAGGCGCGAAGGCGCCAAGCCTGGAATGACCGCCATTGCGGCTTCGCGTCCTGGCGTCCTTGCGTTTGGGATTCGTAGCAGTACTTGCGGTGGAGGGTACTAAGCGAGGGGGATCGGTGGCCTGACCCACGCGGCGGGCCAGTCGTCGAGGTGCTCGGCATCGACCCCGTCGACGATCAGCGTGTAGAGGGGCTCCGCGGGGAAGTCGTTGACGCGGATCGTCAGGACCCTGCCCTCGAGCACGAACCGGTACGGGTACTCGCCATCGCCCGTGCGCTCCCAGGCGATGGGCGTCGCCTGCCGTCGCAGGGAGATGGAACGCCGCAATTCGCCGACCCGCGCGTCGAACTCCTGCTTCGTGAGCGAGTCGACGTCCTTGCCGATGCCGACGTCCGAGACACGACCGAAGTAGGAACGGTCTGGGACGAAGGCGCCCGTCGCCCAGTCGAAGACCAGCGCGTCGGACCCGCCGTCCGGCAGCAGCACGATCATCACGGGACGGTCGTTGACCGCGTAGTACCAGGGATACGGCCTGGCCATTTCTTCCCGACCTGACCCGACTCGCGGGTTCAGCCTGCGCGGCGCCGCCTGCGCAGCAGAAGCCACGGCAAGCCGATCGCCGCGAGCGCGACGTCGCCTGAGGGCCCGGCGTTCGACGCCGATCCGCCCGCGCAGCAGCCGCTGCCCGCTGTGGCGGCGTCGCCGTCCGAGTCGCCGCCCGGGCCGATCTCGGTGTCCGAATCCGCGTCCGCGTCGACGTCGGTATCCGCGTCGCCGTCCACATCGGCGTCCGTGTCGGCATCGGTGTCGGTGTCGGTGTCGCCGTCTGCGTCCGTGTCGGCATCGGTGTCCGTGTCCGTATCGGCGTCCGTATCCGTGTCCGTGTCGGAGTCGCCGCCGCAGTCGAGGGTCATCCTCCGTGCTGCCGTGAACTCGGAAGGCAGCCCGTCGTCGTCGGCGTTGCGCACGTGCCACCACAGCTCCGTCTCGTCCGCCGCGATGTCCGTGTCCACCACGACGGGATCGTCCTCCGTCGCCGCGACGGGAAGGAATGCGACGATGTCCGCGAAGTCCACGTCGCGCGCGACCTCGAACCGGAACGACAGCGCGAGGTCGCCGGGCACGTCGAACCCCGGGCTCGCGGAGAGGTCCAAGCGGCCCGCCGCGATGCACGCGCCGTCCTCGGGCGAGTTCGCGGTCGGGACCGTCGGGGCGACGTTGAGGATCGACACGGTCGCCGTGTCCCGCGCCGACCGGCCGGACAGGTTCGTCACCAGGACCTCGACGTCCATGATCGACGGCCCGTCGAGCAGCGCCGCGTCGAAGTCCGGGTCCTCGACGTCCGAATCGTCGAAGTCGCCGTCGGCGTCGAGGTCCCACGCGTAGGTCAGCGCTTCGCCGCCCGGGTCCACCCCCGTCGCGTCGAGCGCGACCGTCCCGCCCTCGTCGACCTCGTAGTCCCCGCCCGCGTCGGCCGTCGGCGCCCCCGGGCCCCCGGCCCCGTCGCCGTCGCCGATCGTGAGGTTGTCCATCTGGAAATACCCTCCGGTCGTCGACAGCCCGCCGGACAGCCCGAAGTGAATGCTGCGGACGAGCTCGGGCGCGGTGACCCCCCAGAAGCTCACTCCCGCCGGAAGCTCGATGTCCTCGGTCGTGTCGTCCGCGAACGTGATGTACGCGTAGTACTCCGAGCCTGCCGTGTTGGCGTTGATGTCGATGCCGACTCCGAAGACGCCTTCGGCCGTCCCGACGGACGTGGACGTGAACGTGAAACGGAACGAACCGTTGCAACCGGCGCAGTACCTCGCTCCCGACACGAGGTTGGTGTTGGCGTGTCCGGTCGCCTCGTAGTCCGTCTCGCCGAGCACCGCGCTCATGACGACGTTGTTCTGGCTGAAGACGTACCCGGCGTCCGAGTAGGCGTCGGTGACGCTCGCGGTCAGGTCCGCCTCGTAGGTCACTCGATCGTCGTAGTAGGTCGGCGAGGCTGCCAGTGCAGGGCCATGCAAGGCCAGAATCGCCGCCGCGAAGAGGCCGGACTTCGGGGTGATCTGCATCGCTCCTCCTGACATTCCTACTGGCGCCTTCTGCGTAGCAGAAGCCACGGCAGGCCGATCGCCGCGAGGGCGACGTCGCCGGACGGACCTGCGTTCGACGCCGAGCCGCCCGCGCAGCAGCCGCCGCCCGTGGTGACAGCGTCGCCTCCCGAGTCGCCGTCGAGGCTGACCTCGGTGTCCGAATCCGCGTCCGCGTCGACGTCGGTGTCCGTGTCGCCGTCCAGATCTGCGTCCGTGTCGGCGTCGACATCCGCGTCGGTGTCTGCGTCCGTGTCGGCATCGGTGTCCGTGTCGGCATCCGTGTCCGTGTCCGTGTCCGTGTCGGAGTCGCCGCCGCAGTCGAGGGTCATCCTCCGCGGCGCGGTGAACTCGGAGGGCAGGCCGTCGTCGTCGGCGTTGCGCACATGCCACCACAGCTCCGTCTCGTCCGCCGCGATGTCCGCGTCCACCACGACGGGATCGTCCTCCGTCGCCGCGACCGGAAGGAAAGCGACGATGTCGTCGAAGTCCACGTCGCGCGCGACCTCGAACCGGAACGACAGCGCGAGGTCGCCGGGCACGTCGAACCCGGGGCTCGCGGAGAGGTCCAGGCGGCCCGCCACGATGCACGCGCCGTCCTCGGGCGAGTTCGCCGTCGGGACCGTCGGGGCGACGTTGACGATCGACACGGTCGCTGTGTCCCGCGCCGATCGGCCGGACAGGTTCGTCACCAGGACCTCGACGTCCATGATCGACGGCCCGTCGAGCAGCGCCGCGTCGAAGTCCGGGTCCTCGAGGTCCGAATCGTCGAAGTCGCCGTCCTCGTCGAGGTCCCACGCGTAGGTCAACGCCTCGCCGCCCGGGTCCACTCCCGTCGCGTCGAGCGCGACCGTCCCGCCCTCGTCGACCTCGTAGTCTCCGCCCGCGTCGGCCGTCGGCGCCCCCGGGCCTCCGGCCCCGTCGCCGTCTCCGATGGTGAGGTTGTCGATCTGGAAGGACCCTCCGGTCGTCGACAGCCCGCCGGACAGCCCGAAGTGGATGCTGCGGACGAGCTCGGGCACGGTGACTCCCCAGAAGCTTGCGCCGGCGGGGAGCTCGATGTCCTCGGTCGTGTCGTCAGCGAACGTGATGTAGGCGTAGTACTCGGACCCCGCGGAGTTGCCCGTGATGTCGATGCCGACGCCGAAGACGCCTTCGGGCGGTCCGACCGTGGTCGAGGTGAACGTGAGGCGGAACGACCCGTTGCACCCGGCGCAGTATCTCGCGACCGACACGATGTTGTGGTTGGCGAAGCCGGTCGACTCGTAGTCCGTCTCGTCGAGGACCCCGCTCATCACGGCGTTGTTGTTGATGAAGCCGTACCCCGCGTCCGCGTAGTCGTCCTTCACGTTCGAGGTGAGATCCGCCTCGAAGGTCGCGCGGTCGTCGTAGTACAGGGGCGACGCGGCGAGCGCGCCACCGGAAAGAGCCAGGATTGCCACCACGCAAGACGAAGGTCCGAGAACCATCCGCATCCGGGGATTCTACCATCCCCGGAAGGAACCTCGCCTCAGTAGTCGATGGGGACCGGGCGCACGTGGCGGTACAGCAGGATCCCGTTGGTCACGATGAACGCGAGCAGCAGGACGTAGAGCACGACGACCCACGCGTAGTCTCGCGGGGACTCGCCGGCCATCAGGATCCACGCGTTCTCGGGGACCTCGACGCTCATGTCGCGGCGCAGGAACGCGGCGATCGCGTCGTAGCCACCGCGCGCCTCGGAGAACGAGACGATCCGACCCGTGTACTCTCCGTGCCGCGGGCGCCGGCCGACGCGCGTCCCGTCCTCGACGAAGCTTTGCACGAACAGCGCGGGCTGCTCCATCACCGGGTAGACGCGATAGGTGCCTCCCTTGACGATCCGCCGGAAGCGCACGGCGCTCGCGGCCTTCGGGAGCCCGCGCACCGTTACGTACTCGTTCTCCGGGACGCGATCGAGATTCACGGCCTCCCCGAGATCGACGGGCGCGGTGGCGCCGGAGAGGAAGTACTGCAGGTCGCCGCGAAACCCCCACATCAGGAGTCCCGAGAGCGCGATCACGCCCACCATCAGGCCCGCCGTCGCTGCGGCCCGCGCGCGCGGCGGCGCGGGAAGCGCGAGCAGCTCCGGATCGACGTCGAGGTCGTCGAGCGGTGTCATGGCCGGAAGGGACTCGGGCATGGCGAAGTTCGCGTTCACCGCACCGATAGACAACCGGGTGGGGTGAAAGGTCCCCGGAATGTACCAAACCCCCGGATCCCCGGTTGCGGAGCCTGAGGAACAGAATGAAATCCGCTGGTTAGACCCCCAGAGAGTGACCCCATATACTGGCGCGCGATGGGGCCGGTGGAGGTCTACAGGACGTCGCGAAAGAAGCACGACCAGCTCTGGAACGTGTTCTTCGCGCGGCCCCTCGCCGCTCCCTTCGTCACCCTGCTGCTGCCCACGAGGGTCACGCCGAACCAGGTCACCTTCTGGAACCTCTTCCTCTTCGCCGCCGCCGCGGTCGTCCTCGGCGCTTACCCCGGACATCGGGGCGCGATCTGGGGCGTCGTGCTGCTCGAAGCGAGCTACGTCTTCGACTGTGTGGACGGGATGCTCGCGCGCACGAAGAAGCTCGCGTCGCCGGTGGGCCACCTGCTCGACTTCATGACGGACGAGCTCAAGGCCTTCCTGCTCGTCGGGGCGGTGTCCATCCACTTGTGGAGGACCGTGGGCGACGTTCGCTTTCTCCTCGCGGGCGTCGTCGGGCTCGTCGTCGTCGCCTCGGGCCTGGCGCTCACGACGTTCGTTCGGCGCCCCGAGTACTCGGGGAAAGCGACGACGACCGAGGCCCACTACGAGACCGCGGGCGAGGCAGCCGCGCCGAAGTCCGCCGTCCGCAAGCTCGCCGGGCTCGTCCTGACCTTCCTGCGCTTCTGCAACCACTACCCGAGCCACATCTGGATCTTCGCGATCTTCGATCGGCTCGACGCGTTTCTCGCGATGTACTTGATGCTCAACTTCCTCTACCTGGGCATGACCGGCCTCGGCGTCCTGGTGCGGCTTGGAAAACCCCTGCCGCGGAGCGCCGCGTGAAAGCGATCCTGCTGGGTGCGGGACGCGGCCGGCGGCTCGGACCTCACACGGAGGAGTGCCCCAAGTCGCTCGTCCCCTTCGGCGGCAAGCGTCTCGGCGACTTCGCCCTCGATGCGATGACGAAGGCCGGCCTCGACGACGCCGCCATCGTCTACGTCGGCGGCTGGCAGGTCGATCGCGTGCGCGCCGCGTATCCGGCGCTGACCTACGTCGTCAACGCCCAGTGGGCCGAGACGAACATCCTCGCGTCGCTCTTCTGCGCCGAGTCGCACATGCACGGCGGTTTCGTTTCTACCTACACGGACATCGTCTATCCCGTGGACGTCGTTGCCCGCCTGATGGCCGCGCCCGGAGACGTCGCCCTGGCCGTCGACACCGACTGGCGCGCGCGCTACCGCGAGCGGACAGAGCACCCCGAGACCGACGGCGAGAAGGTCCGCTGCGCCGGCGGCCGCGTGACCGAGATCTCCCGGACGATCCCCGCCGGCGACGCGCACGGCGAGTTCATCGGCGTCGCCCGGTTCACCCCGGAGGGTGCGCGCCTGCTCCGCGAGCACCACGCGAAGGCGGCCCTCGGCCAGACCTCCTACTTCATCGTCCTTCTGCAACGCATGATCGAGGCCGGCATCGAGATCACCCACGTCGACCTTCCCGGCGGCTACTGGGAGATCGACACCGAACAGGACTACGCCCTGGCGCAGCGAGACTGGGCCGCGCGGGACTGAGCTTTCACTCGACCTCGGCGAGCACGCGCGAGTTCCACGAGCACACCTGCCACCCTTCGCCGCCGCCGGGGCAAGGATTCGCGCCTGAGATGTAGCCTGGCCAGTCCGCGTTGGTCTCGGCGATGTTGGCGTCGCACACCTCGATGCCCACCTCGGCGAAGGTCAGGATCTCCACGAAATGAAAGCCCCAGTGCGGATCGTTGTAGGGCGCCGGCTCGTCCACGATGCAGCCGTTCACGTGGAGCGCCTGCCCGATCGCTGCGCGAGCCTCGTCGGCCTGGGCTTCGTCGGCGACGTCGAAGTAGATCGGGGGATCGTAGGGCATCAGCCCGCCTTTGGCGGTGCCGAGCTCGAATCGGAGCGTGGCCCCGCCGTCGTCGCCGCCCTCATCACCCCCACCGCACGCCGCAACGAGAGCGAGAATCCCTGGCCAGCTGCGCATCCGAGAATCCTCCCGGATCCCTTCTTCGCTCGCAAGTCGCTTGCCGACCGCCGCCGCGGGCGGAACGAGGGTGGCCTCCGCCCCCGCCCACGAAACTTGCCGGCGTCGGGATTCGGCGGAAACTGCGAGGGAGTGCGAATCGCGTGGACGGGGCTCTGGCTCTTCGCCTGCGGGCAGCGGGCCGCCGACGCGGACGTGCGGGCAGCGGCCGTGCCCGAGCCTGGCACCGCAGAGCCCGTGAGCGCTGCGCCCGAGACGGCGGCGCCGGCAGACGTCGTCCATCACGATTCCCCGCCGCCCGAGCCGACCTCGACGTCGACCGGTTCGCCGAACGACGGGCGTCTCGAAGGGGGAGTCGCCCTTCCCGAAGCCGGGCCGGGGTTCCTCCACAACCCGCGGCGCACGAACGCCGAGGCGCGCTGGGGGACGGTCGAGATGGTCGGAGGGATCGTACGCGCGGCCGAGACCGTCGAGCGCGAGCTGCCCGGGAGCATGCTGGTCGTCAACGACGTCGGCTTACCGGGCGGGGGGCCCATCCCGCACCACGGCTCGCACCGCAGCGGGCGTGACGTCGACATCCTCTTCTACCTCACGGATCCGGACGGCAACCCGATCCCGTCGGTCGGCGTTCCGCTCGACCCGCGCGGGCGCGGGTGGGACTTCAAGGACCTGACCGAACGGGCAGACGACGTCCGCGTCCGCATCGATCTTCCGCGGACCTGGCGGTTTCTGCAGGCGCTTGCCGAAGACGAGGCCGCGGGCCTGCAGCGGGTCTTCGTCGCGGAGCACCTGCGCACGCTCCTGCTCGAGCACGCGGCACGGGTTCGCGCGCCGCGCACGGCGATCGAGCGTGTCGGCGACGCGGCCTGCCAGCCGGAGATGCCGCACGACGATCACTTGCACGTGCGGTTCTTCTGTACTGCGCAAGACGTGCGCGCGGGCTGCCAGGACAGCTACCCCATCTACACGTGGCGCAGGCGCGCGCTCACGGCGGAAGGTGTCGAGGCCGTGCAGGCGACGCGCACCCGTCGCGATCGTCCGGCGTCGAAGACCGTCTCGCGCGCCCAGGCGCGGGCCAAGGCGGGGCGCATGCACTGGCTGGTGAAGCAAACGCTCGACGCGCGTGAGACCTGGAGCGCTCAGCCGCATCCCGGCCGGCGGTGGTGCCCGTGATCCGGCTCGTCTTCCTCTCGGACACCCACGCGCTGCACGGCCGCGTGCGCGTGCCGGAAGGCGACGTCCTCGTGCACTGCGGCGACTTCACGCGCAAGGGCGATTTCATCGACGTGATCGAGTTCGATCGGTTCCTCGCCGCGCAGCCGCACGCGCACAAGATCGTGATCGCGGGGAACCACGACATCTGCTTCGAGAGGTTCCCGACCCGAGCGCTCGAGCACCTCACGCACTGCACGTACCTCCTCGACTCGAGCACGACGGCGATGGGCCTTCGCTTCTGGGGCTCGCCGTGGCAGCCGTGGTTCTACGACTGGTCGTTCAACCTGCCGCGCGGAGAGAAGCTGCGCGAGAAGTGGGCGCTCATCCCCGACGACGTGGACATCCTGGTCACCCACGGCCCGCCGCGCGGGATCCTCGACGTGACGGACGACGGCCGCACGGAAGGCTGCGACGATCTGCGCGCCCGAGTCGACGAGATCGCGCCGCCCGTCCACGCCTTCGGCCACATCCACGAAGGGTCCGGAGTGAAGCGAGAGGGGAAGACGACGTTCGTCAACGCCGCGATCTGCACCGCCGGCTACGCCCCGACGAACCCCGCGCGCGTCCTCGACGTCGATCCCGTGACGAAGAAGGTGAAGGTCGTCCGCTGATCGGCTATCCCCAGGGCAAGGGGTCGAAGCCGGCGTCTGCGAAGTGGCGGTCGAAGGTGAATGCGCGACGGATGCCGCGCTCGCGCATCACGACGAACGAGTAGGCGTCGCACAGCGACAGCTTGCGGTCTGGGTTACGCAGGAACTCGCGCCACGCGGCCGAAAGCCCCTCGCCGTCGATGCCGACGACGTCGATGCCGCGACTCCGCAGGATGGCGTCCCCCACCTTTCGAGACGCTTCCCATCCCACTCTGCGCCGTACGAGGGTGGCCGTCTCGGCGACGACGAGCGCGGTCGTGACCATCTTCAGGCGCGCTTTCGCGACCTCTTGCCACGCCGCGTTTGCCGCCGCGTGGCCGGCGTCCCTCGGGTCGAAGACGGCGACGTATCCGGAGCTGTCGGCGAAGACCACGAATCCACCTCCTCGTCGTAGACGATCCGGTCGATCGCATCGTCCAGAGCTTCGCCCGGCGGGAGCGCAGGCATCTCGATGGCCCCGACGAGTGCCGCGAACGGGTCGCCGTCCCACGAAACGCCTTCGTCCTGGGCTTCGCCGGCGAGGTAGCGGTCGAGCGCCTCGCGGACGACCGAGGCCATCGAACGCCCTCGCTTCTGGCCGAACTTCGTCGCTGCCCGGTGCTGCGCCTCGGTCAGGTAGACCTGCGTGCGTTTCTCGGTCGGCGACCCCATCGTGATGTATGAGCATGATGTATATCGACGGAAGCGTCAACGAGGGCCGCTGGGCGCGCGATCTGGGACACCGCGTTCTTGAACGGGGGTCGCGGGGGCGCTGGACGCGCGACCGCCTGCTCGTCTACCCTTCCGCTCCACGGGCAGTCGGGAGTCGGTGTGATGCGCCTCTTGTCCTTCGTTCTCTCGCTCGCGGCGGTGGGCTGCCTGGGCACGAGCCCGGGCAGCGGTTCCTCGTCCGCGGACGCCGATGCCGATGCGGACACGGACGCCGATGCCGACGTCGGTGACGGCGACACCGACGGCGACGGCTGGAGCGACGCCGAAGAAGCCGCCTCCTACACGGATCCGGACGACGCCGAGGATCATCCGTACGAGTTCGGCGACTACCCGATGGATCCTTGCCGCAACGACATCGAGTCGACGGGGTACACGCCCGGCGACATCGCGCCCGACTTCGTGATGCCCGATCAGTTCGGCCAGCCGGTGCGCTTGCACGACTTCTGCGACCACACGGTCGTCATGACGATCGGAGCCTTCTGGTGCGGCCCGTGCATCGAGGCGGCCGCCGAGCTTCGCGCGATGTACGACGAACTGGGCGACGAGGGCTTCTGGCCGCTCGACATCACCGCCTGGAACCGCGACGGCGCCGCCGCGACGGTCCCCGACCTCGCGGCCTGGGCCGAGGACTACGACCTCAACACGCCCGTGCTGTGGGACGACACCTTCCGCGGCACGAGCGACTACATGGCGCAGGGCAACGGCCTGCCGCACCGTGTGATCCTCGCCCCCGGCATGGAGGTCGTGACGATCGGCGTGTACAGCGAAGAGGAAATTCGCGACATGGTCCTGGAGATCGCCGCGCGATGACGCCTGCTCCGGGATTCGCGTTCGCTCTGGTGCTCGTGGCGGGCTGCGGAAGTGAAGGTGGAGACGGCGGGGACGGCGACGTCGACACGGACGTCGACGCCGACACGGACGGGGACACAGACGGCGACACGGACGTCGACACCGACGTCGACACCGACGCCGATACCGATTCGGACACCGAGACGCTGACGGACACCGGCGCGGGCGACTGCGCGCCGACGGGGAACTGCGCCTACTCGCCCCTCGGAGGAGAGGTCGCCTGTCCGGCCGACGAACAGCAGTGCTTCCGGCCGGGGAACACCTGCTGCATCCCGGTCGAGCAGGCCGCGGACTGCAGCTGCTACTACCGTTAGCTCCTAGGCGGCCGGGGGGGTGCAGGTGCCGGGGCCTTCGTAGCAGCCACCGAGGACGCAGGCGCCGGCGCCGCAGTCGGCGTCGTCGGTGCAGGCGTCGCGGACGCAGCCGTGATCGTCGCCCGCGCCGCTCGCGCCGCAGGTCGTGTGAGCCTCGCAGTCGTAGCCCTCGTCGCAGGGGACGGGCTCGCAGACGCCGCTGGTGGGGCAGCGCGTTCCAGTTTCGCACGAGGCTTCCGTGCACCGCGGCTGGCATCGGCTCGACAGCGGGCTTCCGGCGAAGCAGCAGTTGCCCAGGTACTCGGCGCAGGCCTCGCCCACCGCGCAGTCCACGTCGCCTTCGCAGAGACGTTCCTCCTCGCAGGGGATCCCGCAGCCGGGCCCCGTGCCGGGCGGCGCGCAGAACTCGCTCATCCCCAGGTCCTGGCAGTCCTCGTCCGACCGGCAGTCGTCCGACGAATCGGTGTCGCCGTCGGTGTCCGCGTCGGTGTCGCCGTCGGTGTCGGCATCGGTGTCGGTGTCGGCGTCGGCGTCGCCTCCGCTTCCTCCGCCTTCTCCCGAGCCGCACCCCAGCACGATCCAGACGGCGAACGTCGTCCACGGCTTATCCATCTGTGAGCCTCCCCGATCGGTAATCCGCGTACGCTTGGTCCAGTTCTTGCTCGGTGTTCATCACGAACGGGCCGCGCCGCGCGACCGGCTCGCCGATGGGGCGCGCCGACAGGAGCAGGAATCGGGCACCCGTCTCGCTCGACGCGACGACCTCGCGTCCGGTGCCGAGCACGGCCAGCTCCCCCTCCGAGATCGGCGCGGCCCGCGCCCCGAAACGTGCCTCGCCCTCGAGCAGGTACGCGAAGGCGGCGTCGCCGGGCGGCAGCGCGTGACGCAGCGTCGCGCCGGCCGGCAGCGTCACGTCCATCATCGTCGGCGCCGTGGCGATCCCGTCGATGGGCCCGCGGGTCCGGCCGATGCGTCCGGCGACGAGCCGCACGCGCGCGTCCGCGACGTCGAGCTCGGGGATCGTCTCCGCGCCGAGCTCCTGGTAGCGGGGCCGGTTCATCTTTCGAGCCGCTGGCAGGTTCACCCACAGCTGCAGCCCCCAGAGGTCTTCTCCGGGCCGTTGCCGCGGCATTTCCGAGTGCACGATGCCGCGGCCCGCCGTCATCCACTGGCACGCGCCGGAGCCGATGATCCCGTGATTGCCGACGCTGTCCCGGTGCTCGAAGTTGCCGCGGATCAGGTACGAGACCGTCTCGAAGCCGCGGTGCGGGTGCGTCGGGAAGCCGCGCACCCAATCTTCTTCGCGGTCGCTGTGGATCTCGTCGAGCAGCAGGAACGGATCAAGGAGCCGCAGGTCCGCGCTGCCGAGCGCGCGCCTGAGCCGCACGCCCGCGCCTTCCATCGTGAACGCCGCGGGCACGACGCGAAGGGCCTCGCGCACGTCCTCGGCCCGCCGCCGCCGCGGTGCGCTGTGGCAGCCGAGGCCGAATCCGACCGTGACCGTCGTCGCCGCCGCCTGCACGAGAAAGCGCCTGCGATGCACGACCGAAGCGTACCGCGTTTGGGTTCGACTACAATCGAGATTGGACCGTGCGACTCCTTCTGCCCTGTCTGCTGACCCTCGTCGGCTGCGCCGAGCCGGAGGCGAAGCCGGCCGAAAGGCTCTGCGAACTGCCGGACGACCTCGCGTGCGCGCTCGAGGAGATCGATGCGATAGATGCTCGTCTGGACGAGTTGGACGCCGAGGGTGGGTGCGAGCAGCCGTGCGAGTGCCCAATCCCCGAAGGATTGGCCGTCGATGTCACCGTGTCGCTCCCGGGACCGTGCAGGCAGGACCGGGCGACGTTCGTGGACTGCATGACCGAGCACCACCCCGAGTCGACGCCGCTCGATCTCGTCTGTGACGGCCCGCTGATCGGAAGCTGTGACGGACGTTGCGCGGGCTGGTGCGTCGCGGCAGACGGCGCGTGCGACGGGCCATGCGTAGGCACGTGCACCGGCACCTGCGACGCCGAGATGATCGGGTCGTGCGAGGGCACCTGCGACGGGACCTGCGACGGGATCTGCGACGAGCCTGGTGGCTATGTGTGTCACGGCCCTTGCGACGGCGAATGTGACGGGACCTGCGACGGCACCGTGGTAGCCGGATGCGCAGGCGAGTGCTCCGGAACTTGCGAGGGCTCGTGCACGAGCGAGTCGTACGGCTCGTGCGACGGGAGCTGCCGCGGTGATTGCGACTCCTGGGGAAGGGATCCCGAATGCGAAGGCGCCTGGGTGGCCCCGCCGTGCGCGGAGGGCTGTCAATGGGCATCGTTGCATTGCACGCCGCCGGACGTCGAGATCGAGTTCGAGGGGCAAGGCTCCGATCCGGGGGTCGACGCCGCAGTCGACGAGCTCGAGGAACTCGTGGAGCTCACGGCCGCGCGTGCGACCGAGCTGACGCAGATGCATGCGGCCATCACGCGCCTGTCGGTGGAAGTCACGGCGCTCGTCGACACGTCCGCCGAGACGACGGAGGTCGATGCCGAGTGCGTCGTGTCGCTGTGGCTGCCCACGATTGAACGGGTCACCGAGGTGGCCGGGCGGTTCGCTGTCGCGCTGAGCGACTGCGCCTCCGCGACGGAGGCATGCGCCAACGTCTGCTACCGCTAATGAGGACTCAGAGCGTCTCGAGATATGCGACGAGATCACCGATCTGCGCGTCGTCCAGGTGCGAGACGACGCCGTGGCGGTCGACCTCGCCGCAGTCCTCGTCGAAGCGATCCCGCAGCGTCGGTGCGCAGCCGTCGTGCAAGAGCGGCTCGCGCGCGGCGACGCCGAGGAGCGAGGGGACCTGGAACGCGCCGCCGGTGCCGACGTCGACCGACAGGTCGTTCGTCAGCCGCTCGCCCGAGTGGCACGACGCGCAGCCCGTTCCGGCCCCCTCGAAGATCCCGCGGCCGCGCGCCACCGCCTCCGCGTCCTGCGCAGGGGCGGCCCTCGGGGCCGGCAGGGTGTCGAGCCAGGTCGCGACGGCGCCGATGCGCGCCGGCGACGGCGGATCCGCGAGCATGCGGGCCACGAAGACCTCGTCCATCAGGGCCGCGAAGGTCGCGAGCTCGCCGCTCCAGTGCAGCGGCAGACCGCGAAGGATGCCGCCCGTCAGGGTCTGCGTCCTGCGCGGGCCGATGTCGAAGTTCCAGACCCGGCCGTCCTCGCGTCCCTCGGGGTGACACGACGCGCAGGCGAGCGTCGTCGGATCGACGGCGTGGTGGAACGTGCGGTGCCCGGTGTCGCTCTGCGCCGCGACGTCGAAGACGGCCTCCCCGCGCGGGGTCGTGCCGTCGAAGACGAGGATGCGCGCGGGATCGCGGGCCTGGACGATCAGGTGGTCTCCCACGTACGCGACCGCGATCGGCTCGCCCGGGACGTCCAGCGTCGTTCCGGGCAGCTCGCACGTGGAGGCGGCGGCGCCCTCGACAAGGAGCATGTCCGTTCGCGAGACGATCACCGAATCGAACCCGGCCACGGCGAGCGCGAACGTCGTTCCGTCCTGCGAGAGGGCGATGTCGACGGCCACCGGCGCGGCAGGGATCACCTGCACGGGGCCGGGGTTCCAGGTCTCCCTGAAGAACGCGAGCGTCGAGTGCACCACTCCGGTGCTGACGCAGGTCGACCCGTAGTACGCGCCCGGCCCTGTCGGCAGCGACTGGCTCGTCGCGCGCTGGTGCGCCATGAGTGCGCCTCCGCCGGGCAAGGGGATCGTCCGCCACGCGACGGCCGGCTCGAAGATGCGCGAGCCGTCGTCGAAGTACGCCGGCGCGCGCACCCCGTGCGATGGGTGTCCGTGCGGGTCGGACCCAAGGACCTCGCCGTCCGCGTTCACACTCATGAGCTCCGCGCTCTTGAAGCGCGACACGAGCAGGCCGTCTCCCTCCACGAGGACGTCGCGAAGGTCGCGCGCGAGCTGCAACCGCCGTACCTCGACTCCGTCCGCCGCGCCGAGCGAGACCAGTTCACCGCTCGTGCAGGCGACGTGCAGCAGGTCCGTGGCCATGTCGTACGCGATGCCGCGCGGCTCGGGGCAGACGGACGTTCGCCGGACGTCCTGGGCGAACCCGGGATCGAACGACGCGACTGCTCCGCCGCTGCGGAGCGCGACGTGGATCCAGCCGCGCGCGTCCTCGGCGAGGCGGCCCGGCTCGTCCCCGGGTTCGAGCGCGGTCGCGAAACGTACGGCCGGCGGCGCGCCGTCGACGGGGTCGCCGAGGTCGACCGCCCAGACCAGATCCCGGTCCGGGTCGGACGCGAACGCAGTGCGCCCGTCGCGCGACACGAGCAGCGTCCCCCCCGAGATGGGCGGCGGCGCGACGTCGGACTGGACGATGGACTCGTCGGCCCAGCGCGGGTCCGGGTCCGGAGCGAAGTTCGGATTCCTGGCCGGGTCCGTGCAGGCGCCCGTCAGCAGAGAGAGGCCCAGAAAAGCGGATCCACGCACGTCGTCACCCCTTTCGCGACCAGGAACGAGGATATCATGACGCGCATCATGTCGGACGACCCGTCGGGGCTCACGCAGGAGCAGCTGCGCTCGCTCGGCCCATCGTTTCTCGACGCGGCGAACGCCGCCGGGCTCGGGGTCACGATGGTGAGCGCGAGCGGGACCATGCGGCGCCTCTACGTCAACGAGACGGCGGCGAAGATTTTCGGGTACTCGGTCGAGGAGCTGCTCGGTGCGTCCGTCCTCGCGACGTTCGCGCCGGAGGACCACGAGCGCATCCGCGATCTGCAGATGCGGCGCGCGCGCGGCGAAGCGATCCCGCCCTTCATGGAGGTCTCCATCCTGAAGAAGGACGGGACACGCGTGCCGGTCGAGGCCGGGTTCAGCATGGTCCAGCTCGACGGCGAGCCGATCGCCGTCGCGTTCATGCGCGACATCTCCGGGCGCCAGCGCGCGGAATCCGCGCTGCGGGCGACCGACGCGCGCCAGCGGCAGATCCTCGAGGCGTCCCCCGACGGGATCGTCGTCGTCCGGGAGGGCCGCTTCGTCAACTCGAACCGCCGCGCGGTCGAGATGCTCGGGTACGAGCGCATGGAGGACCTCGTCGGACGGTCGATCTCCGACTTCGTGGACGTCACCGAGCAGGCGGCCGCGCGGGACCGCTCCCTTCGCGCCGAAGGCGGGGAGCGCCTCTCCCCGCGCGAGTACCGCGCCATCCGCAAGGACGGCGGGCTCTTCCCCGTCGAGGTGACCTCGATCCCGATCGAGTTCGACGGCAAGCCCAGCGTGCTCAGCTTCGTGCGCGACGTCTCGGACCGGGTCCGCTTCCAGGCGCAACTCACGCAGTCCGATCGGCTCGCGACGATCGGGACCATGGCGGCCGGCCTCGCGCACGAGATCAACAACCCGCTCGCCTACGTGATGATGAACCTGGAGATCCTCGGGAGGATCGTCCCGGAGGTCTTCCCCCCCGGAGAGCCGCGTGCAGCGGCCATGACGGCGCTGCAGACGGTCCGCAGCGGAACCGAGCGCGTCGCGACGATCGTGCGCGACCTGCTCGGCCTCGCGCGCGCGTCGTCGGAAGGGCGCCGTGTGGTCGACGTCCGCCGGACGATCGACTCAGCGCTCGCGATCGCCACGGTCCAGCTCGGAGGCAACGCACGAATCGTGCGCGACTTCAACGACGTGCCGTCCATCGTCGCGGACCCCGCGCGGCTCGGGCAGGTCTTCCTGAACCTCCTCGTCAACGCCGCGCAAGCGTTCTCGGAGCGACCGTCGCAAGTCGGCAAGATCCGAATCTGGGTCCGCTCCGCTCCGACGGCACACGTGCTCGTCGACATCGCCGACGACGGTCCCGGCATCCCGCCGGAAGTCCTCCCCCGCATCTTCGAGCCATTCTTCACGACCAAGCCCCCCGGCGTGGGCACGGGCTGGGCCTCTCCATCTGCGAGAGCATCGTGTCGTCGCTCGGCGGCGAGCTGACGATCGACAGCGAGGTCGGCCGCGGCACGACCGTCCGCCTGCGGCTCCCGACGGGCGAGTCCTCCGGCTAGGAGCGTGTAGGGCATTGGGCCCTGCTCCGCGCTAACGCGCTGCGCAGGGCCTTGGATTACGACCGGACGAGGACACGGTAGCCGGATGCGGTTCCGGAATGCGGTTCCGGATGCGGCTC
>Ga0247727_10000900_pt1 | contig 72212 bp, 59 predicted proteins | sample WisWelCaveWW1625_FD_202498 | JGI IMG/M metagenome (GOLD analysis project Ga0247727, IMG submission 202498) | Biofilm microbial communities from Wishing Well Cave, Virginia, United States - WW16-25 | ecosystem: Environmental > Aquatic > Deep subsurface > Groundwater > Cave microbial mat | place... | reverse complement strand
GTAACCGAAGTGTCCGACCGTGTCCTCGACTGCGTGGACGCGCCGGTCTATCCCTGGTGCACGCCGGAGAGCGTGGAAGAGTTACTCCATCACCTGGAAGAGTTGCCGGGTCGGCTGCCGGAGCTTCCCATCCTGATTCCGAAGGACGATGAACCGATTCCGGACGCCATCGTGCAAACCCTGGGCGACTTTGCCTGTCCGACCTGCCCTTCGCGTTCCGCCTGTCAGAGGGACTACCCCCTTGCCTCCAAACTTCGGCAGGAACAACATCGACACGTCAAGTCGATCCAGGCCCTGAGGACGAGTCTCTGGCACCGTTTCCAGGAGAAGATCGACGTCCTGCAACAGTTTGGGTACCTTACGCCGATGGCCCATCTGACCGAAGACGGCGAATGGGCCAGGCTCATTCGCATCGACCACTCGCTGCTCATCACAGAATTGCTTCGGGCCGATGCGTTCAGCGGAGCCGATCCCGCCATGCTGGCTGCCGTCATGTCGAGCATTGCGCATGACGACGATCGCCCCGGCGCCTTCCCTCGCGTCAGTTCCGGGTTGGGTTCATTGCTCGGGCAAGTCCGAAAACTGGCTTTTTCGCTCTCGCCGCATGAAGATCCCCCGCTCTTGCGGGCCGATATTGCCGCGGTGACGGAACGGTGGATCGGCGATCCCACGCTCACGTGGATCGGTCTCTGTAAAAGCACTACGATGGCTGAAGGGGATATCTATCGACTCTTAGCACGAACCCTGGAATTCCTGTCACAGCTGCACACGCTCAAGGCCACACACCCCGGATTGGCAGATACTGCTTCACGTGCCATCGCCGCACTGCGCAGGGGCGTGCTGGAGGAATTGCCATGAGGAATGACGTGAGGGGTGAGACGTCAGGCGTAAGGGGTCAGACTCGAATCGAGACGAAGCCAGCGGCATCCATCGCTTCACGCCTTACAATGAAAGAATGACTACCGAAGAACTCGAACAACTCCTGGCTCAACAACCGATTGCGCTCTTGCACCGCCTGGCGCGTGGGCGTGTCCAGCGACATTTCCGCGCAGGCAAACGCCGTTTAATCGAGGTCTTGCTGCGCCATTCCGCCGAGAACCGAGCGGGTTTTGAGTCCGACCTCCTGACCTTGATCGGCGAGCAACAGGCTCGCCCTGCTCCACCCGCGCCTCAAGTCCCCGCCGCGCGGAAACCAAGGCCCTCGGAACCGCGGCATCGTACCACGCACAGGCCGGTTGAGCCGGAATCCCATGAGCCTGCCATCACCCTGTCCAGCTGGTTGGAGGGACTGGGAGTACCCTCATCGCAGATTTTTGTCCCTGATGCCTGGCAAGAAGATGCCATCGGCAAACTGAGAGAGAGTGACGTGGTCGTGAGCGTCCCGACGGGAAGTGGGAAAACCTATGTTGCCGTGGAAGCGGCTCGTCGCGCCATCGCGGAGAATCGAACCGTCATCTATACATCGCCCCTCAAGGCGCTCTCGAATACCAAGTACACAGAGTTTTCAAAAATATTCGGCCCAGACCAGGTCGGCATTCTGACCGGCGATCGGCGCGACAACGGGCAAGCGCCCCTCCTGATTATGACGACGGAAATCTTGCGGAATCTGCTCTACGACGCAGGAAGCGGTGAGATCGACGTCCGCCTGGATACGTTGGGTCTAGTCATTATGGACGAGTCGCAATATATCGCAGATCCGGAGCGGGGCGTCGTCTGGGAAGAAACGATTATCTTCTGCCCGACCCAAGCACGGCTGCTCTTGCTCTCCGCCTCGATCGGCAACCCGCATGACATTGCCGAGTGGCTCACCTCGATCAGGCCGACTCCCTGCCACTTGATCCGCCACAGCACACGCACCGTGCCGCTTCGCGCCGGCTACTTACATCCGAATGGCAAGCTCACACCGCTCTTCCGTGCCGTCGGCATTCCTTACGGCCATCCAAGCCATCTCCACCCAGAAGCCAAACGCCTCTTTCTCCAATACGAAGACGAAACGCTGCCGTCACGCTCACGGCGGTAATCACAGAAAACAGACGGTTAAAAAATGAGGCTGAGACCGGCAGTGAAACCATGCCGCAAGGATTCGAACTGAGTGAGGGGAAAAGAATCCGAAGACCCTGCAACAGGATGGACGGTGAGGTCACCACTGAACACCCGATTATAATACAGACGGTACCCCAGGTTTGCCGCAAAATTGTTCGTGATCATGACACGAGCTCCAACGTCCATATCGGCCCCCACTCCATAGCCCACCATGGAGAAACTGGGGTCCTGTTTGAGATCCCCTCGTAGGTGATGCACATCCTTGTTATCGAGCACGCTGATCGGAATTAGCGCAAGTGTGCCGAGCACACTGAGACGCTTGGTTAGCCGATATTCTGTTGAGGCGCCCGCCCGAATTGAGTGCCAATTCGTCGTGTTCGTAATCACCGTCTGTCCTTGGTTGGTAACGGTTCCTACGGGATTGCAGGTAAGGCCCAGCGATCCCGGCACGGCCGAGTTATCGCAGGCCACCTGCGTCAACCCCGTGGCTTGGTATGTCGTATGCCAAAACTGATATCCTCCAAACATCTCCAGCCAACCCCGATGATTTGGATATTCTGCTACCCTGAAGCCGCTGTCCGCATTCAGGTACCACATGCTGTCACCCGATAGGTCGCTATTGGTACGCGAGAACAACCTCTGCCCTCCGTTTGATCCATAATCGTCATCGGTGAGTCTGCCGCCACCGATCCCGGCAAAGCCCACGTTGAGTCGGCCAAACAACTTCGGTGTCATCCAAACCTTTCCGGTCAGTTCAATCACATTCGTCCCAACGTCTTTATACGTAAGCTTTGATGTCGGATTCCCCAACCCGGTTACGGAAGATGCGTTGTGCGCCCAGCGCGTATCTCCAGTACTGATCCACGTTCCGATCGCCAAATCGAATTTTGGATGTGATTCTGTGGGTGATGCCTGCGCCGCTGCAACATGAACCACACATGCCAACCATACGATCGTGAGCCACCCGCACAACACAGCTACGGATGCCCGTCGACTCCACCCAATCATCGTCTCGCTCCCCCGCGTTGAATGATGACCGTATCGACACAGCGCTGGACCGTATCCGGCATGACCCGTTGGCAAGCCGCGCGGATATCCTCTTCGATGAACATCCGTTGGAGATAGGCTGAGAGCCACACCAGCCATGAACCGAGCGCGACAACCAGCACCGCACCCACGAGCCATTGCCACATGGGAAACGTTCCAGTCGCCGCTGTATCGGGCGTTTCATCAGACTCTGTCTCTTGCGGGACTGATTGGAGATTGGCCATCGTCCCCTCCCACAGGCAACCACGCAGACTGTTTGTCTCACATTATTGGAAAAGTTTACATAAGAACGATGAATCTGAATACCGTTTTGGATTTCTCATCGATGTCGTTTCGCCGGCCTGCGCCGGATCCCCACGGCTGCCAGCCCTCCGCAGTAACCTGCCAAGGAGGGTGGATGAAGCCAAGGAGGATTGCACGGTGGCTTGACAAGTTCAGAGATGGCAGACGCTGTAGGCCAGACCCTGCACCAGTTAAAATGGCTCCCGCTATGTGTTTGCTCTCACAGATCATTTTTACCATGCCACACAAAGCGTTTTCCCATCAGGCCACAAAATATCGGCTTGGCACGGTCATTGCTGCATCTCCAGCAAGAATCGCTTCTCTCCGGTGAAACAGAAGACGACGAAAGGCCTTCGTGTCAGCCAGAACGACTCGTATGACGATCTACGACCGGCGCACAACGCCAATCCGACAGACGAAGTCAAAAATCCTCGGTGGCACCGCGTTGACGTTCCTGATGCTCCTTTGCTTCGTGAACCCGTCATGGGCCTTGCAAGTTAGTCCGAGCGCCCTGACCTTTTCGGCTATCAGTGGCGGCACAGATCCACCGCTTCAAACCTTCGTTCTCTCAAATAACGGCTCGCGAGAGAGAACGTGGGCGGCCGCCGTGAATGCCGCCTGGATCACGATCACGCCTTCCTCGGGTACCATCACCACAGAAACGGACACCGTTTCGGTCAGGACGACCGCAGCCGGCCTAGCCGCTGGATCTTATTCGGCAAGCGTCACAATCACCGAGACCAGTCAGAACGGGAAGATCAAAAGCAGCATCCTCCCAGTGACGTTGTCGATCACAGGAGCCGTTGCGACGCCTGCGATTCAACTCAGCCTGAGTAGCCTCGCTTTCTCCGGCACGGCTGGGGGCGCCGACCCTGCACCCAAGACGTTTAGTATCTCCAATACAGGAGGGGGTACCCTAGCCTGGACGGCAAGCGACAACGCCGGGTGGCTCGGCCTGAGTCCGGCCGGTGGGACCAATGCAGGCACGATTACGGCAAGCGTCAACACGGCAGGACTGGTGGCAGACACCTACAATACCACCGTCACCATCTCTGCAACGGGAGCGACGGCCAAAACCGTCGCTGTCACATTGACAGTCACAGCAACCGGCACAGGATCGGCCACCTTAACGTGGAACGCCAACACAGAACCAGATCTCACAGGCTATAAGATTTACGTGGGAACACAATCCGGTGTGTATGCCCCCCCGATCACAGTGGGAAAAGTCACGAATTATCTCGCAACGAACCTTGCTGTCGGAACCACCTACTTCTTCTCACTGACAGCCTACGACAGCGCAGGAAATGAAAGCACCCACACCACCGAGGTCAGCAAGAGCATCTTCTAGCCTGAGAATCTACCGTAAGCCCTTCCAGGCTTGTCATGAGAGAGTACCCTGAAAGCCTCTCCTTCCCTTGACCCGCAAGCCCAGAGACCTGTATAACCGCCACCTACTGCAAACAGCGAGTTATGAGTTCTGAGTTGTGAGTTATGAGTTTGCGAGCAACCCGGTTTCGGATGTTTTTCGCTCGTAATGCCCCCTGATCTCTCCCCAACTCAACACTCAGAACTCATAACTCATCACTGTCGTCAAGAGCGCGCCCGTAGCTCAATGGATAGAGCACCAGACTACGGATCTGGGGGTTGGGGGTTCAAGTCCCTCCGGGCGCACCATCAAGGAGGGCAACAGGGGGGTCGGAAGACTCTCCCCCTGAACTTCTAACAGGATACTCAAAAAGGCTGTTCAGCAAGGCCGCAGCGAGTGAATAACTGAACTCTGAACGATGAACGTGGAACGCTGAAGTGACAATCGTTTCCTTGTTCATAGTTCATCGTTCACCGTTCAGCGTTTCCCAGCTGGCGGACTTTTTCACTATCCTGCTAGCCGTCTGGTGTCCCTAAATCAGATGATTGCAATACCGTCTTGGAGAATCCGGAGGCTCCCGTTGTACGGTGACGGGTACTCACCCGATCGTCCCCTCCGAGGCGGTGTACAGTGGACGGTCCTCAGTTGAGTTGGCGCGCGCGGCCGTCGTGACCCAGCGCGAGAGCACCTCTGCTAAGATTTTGGATTGCACGGGTTTGCTCATGTAGTCATCCATGCCGGCAGCTAGGCACCGGTCTCGATCTTCCGGCATGGCGTTTGCCGTCATGGCAATAATGGGCATGTGGTACGCGGCACGAGGCGAGAGCAAAGAGCCTTCTTTTCCTGTGTCTGCCTGTGGCTCCTTGCCCATCGCCTCTTGTCGTCTGATTTCCGCCGTCGCGGCGAATCCATCCATTTCCGGCATTTGGCAATCCATTAAGACCGCGGCATAGGGGATACGCGAGAGCGCCTCGAGGACCTCCCGGCCATTGGACACAACATCCACACGATACCCCAACTTTTCCAGCATCCGGACGGCGACCTTCTGGTTGATGCCGTTATCCTCGGCGACCAGAATCTTGGGGGTGACCTGTGTTTTTGTCTCGGCCAAACTGTGGCGCGTGATCAACTCGGAAGGGGCCGGTCGACTTTCGGACTGTCCCGCGCCAGGAGTGGCCTGCGCTGGCGGGTTCACAACGGCTATGAGGCAATCATACAGTTGCGACTGATGCACCGGCTTGGTGAGGTACGCGGCATATCCGGCCGTATGCGCCGCCTTGGCATCGCCACGCTGACCCTGGGACGTCAGGAGGATCAGCCGGGTGGGCGCCAGCGCAGGATCGGCCTTGATCGCCCTGGCCAATTCCAGGCCGTCCATCCCTGGCACCTGCATGTTAATGATTGCGAGATCGCACGCGGCGTCATCCGCTGCCGCGGTGCGCAAGTTTGCCAAGGCCTGGTAGCCGTCATCTGCCAGCAGACACCGGACTCCCCATTTCGTGGCATACGATTCCAGAATGCGGCGGTTGGTGGCATTGTCATCCACGATGCACAGACATAGCCCTCGTAAATCCTGGGAGACCAGGTCGAGCACTGACCGTGTGCCTGGCGGCTGTATGGCGAGGGGAACCGTAAACCAGAACGTACTGCCCTCCCCAAGCCGACTCTCCACACCGATCTGGCCACCCATGAGCTCCGTGAGCTGTTTGCAGATAGCCAGCCCCAGCCCCGTGCCTCCGTACTTGCGCGTGGTCGAGTTGTCGGCCTGGCTGAAGGACTGAAACAGGCGCTTTTGCATATCAGGGGACAGGCCGATGCCGGTATCTTGCACTTCAACCCGCACCGTGGCTTTGTTATCGGATTGGTGAACCAGCGAAACGGAGATCACGACTTCTCCCTGCGCCGTAAACTTGATGGCATTCCCCACAAGGTTGAGCAGGATCTGGCGGAGGCGTCCGGGATCGCCCCGGAGGGCAGAGGGGACGTTCGCGTGCACGAGGTAGGTCAAGTTCACCCCTTTGTCGGCTGCCTGCTTGACCACCAGCTCCACCGATTCAGCCACTGCAGTGCGAAGGTCAAAGTCGATGATTTCCAAGGTCATCTTGCCGGCTTCAATCTTGGAAAAGTCGAGGATGTCATTGATGATAGTGAGCAGGAGCTCACCGCTGCTGCGTACGGTCTCAGCGTACTCCCGTTGCTCGGGCGTGAGGTCCGTATCGAGCAGGAGGCCAGTCATGCCGATCACGCCGTTCATCGGCGTGCGGATTTCGTGGCTCATCGTGGCCATGAAGGCCGCCTTGAGTTGGACCGCTTCCAGCGCCTGGTCGCGCGCAATGGTCAGCTCCTGGTTCTTCTGCGCCAGGTCCAGGGACGCCTGATTCAGCGCCGCCTCTGCCTGCTTGCGCGGAGTGATGTCGGTCACGATCCCGCCAAGCCCCCGTACAGAATCGTCAGAACCGTCGGCACTGCGGACCGGAAACTTCACGACCAGGCTGGTGTGAGTCCCGTCTTGGTAGCTCGCCGTTTCTTCCGTCTCCAGGGCATGTCCCTTCTCGAGCACTCGTTGGTCGTTCACCGCGAACTGGTCCGCCTGCTCGTGTGAAAACACCTCGTAGTCCGTCTTGCCGATGATGTGCCCCTCCGGTAGCTGGAACAAGCGCTCGAACTCCCGATTGACGTAGAGGTAGCGCCCGTCCAGGGCCTTGAAAAAGACGGGCGCGGGGCTATTCATCATGAAGGAGCGCAGCCGCTCCTCGCTCTGCCGCAGGGCCTCCTCCGTCTGCTTGCGCTCGGTGATGTCCTGAATCATCGCGAGGTGGTGCGGGCTGGCGTGCTCTTCAATTTGGATAGGAGCCACTGTCAGGTTGACCCACACGACCGTGCCATCGGGACTGACATAGCGTTTCTCCATCTGGAATCCGGCTATTTCTCCGGCATTCAGCCTGGCCATGTTATCCAAATCCGCTTGTACGTCGTCCGGGTGGGTGATGCTCATCCAGTTGAGACTGCGTATTTCCTCCATCGTCCTACCGACAATTTGAGCATACACAGCATTGACTTCATGGATCTGTCCCGTCAGTGAATCGATGAGCGCGATCCCGATAGGTGCTTGCGCGAACATGGTTTTGAACCGCTCTTCACTCCGACGGATCGCTTCCTCCGCCTGCTTGCGCGCGATCACGATGCGCGCGATGTGTGCCGCCTGTTCGATGAACTGCAATTCGTTATAGGTCGGCTGCCGCGGTTCGCGGTAATACACCGCGAACGTGCCCGCGCAGGTGCCGTCGGAGAATATCACGGGCGTGGACCAGCACGCCCGGAGGCCGTGGCGAAGGGCAAGATTGCGGAAATCAGCCCACAGCGGGTCACGAGCGATATCCGACACAATAACCTGGCATCGCGTGAAGGCCGCGGTCCCGCAGGAGCCAACGGTCGGGCCGATAGTCAAGCCATCGACCGCATGGACATAAGCCTCGGGGAGGCTGGGCGCGGCGCCATGGTGCAAGTGAAGTCCGTCACGATCGAGGAGCAGAATGGAACAGAGCGCCCCATCTGAATGCTCCTCCACCACCCGACACATCAGCGTCAGAATCTCTTGCATGGAAGCATCTGTGGTGATCATCTCCAGGACGCGCTTCTCGCCGGCCGAGACCAGTTCATTGGCCTTGCGCTCGGTGATGTCCTGAATCATCGCGAAGTGGTGCGGGCCGGCGTGCGTTTCAACTTGGATTGGCGCCACGGTCAGATGGATCCACACGACCGTGCCATCGGGACGGACAAGGCGTTTGTCCATCTGGAATCCGGCTATTTCCCCGGTACACAGCCTGGCCATGTTATCCAAATCCGCTTGCACGTCGTCCAGGTGGGTGATGTTCATCCAGTTGAGACTGCGCAGTTCCTCCGTCGTCCTACCGACAATTTGAGCATACACAGCATTGACTTCATGGATCTGTCCCGTCAGTGAATCGACGAGCGCGATCCCGATAGGTGCTTGCCCGAACATGGTTCTGAACCGTCCGTCACTCCGACGGAGCACCGCTTCCGCCTGCTGGCGCTGCAGCTCGGCGGCGGCCCTCGCCCCGAAGATCTGCAACAGGTCTTTGACGAGGGGGGCGTGAGTCATGGGTCGGTCATCCATGACGACGAGGAGGCCCAGTGGTTTTCCTGATTTGTCGAACAGTGGCATCCCGCAATAGCTGTCGACGTCCATTTGGACGAGGTACTGATCCTCGGGGAATAGCCGTTGCGCACCTGATGCGTACAGGCGCAACCGTTGGTTGACCACATTGTCGCAGGGTGTGTTCCGGAGGTTGTACTCGAACGGTTCGGCGAGAGTCGAACCGGACCAAAACGCCAGGGTGCGTACCGTGTCGGGGGCTTCTTGACGCCACTCCCCGACAAAGGCGTAACGGACCTTGAGGGCCTGTGCGAGGTGTCTGACTAAGGATCGGAAAAACTCTTCTCCGGTATCGGCCGCCGTCCCTTCGACGATGGTTCGCAAGAGGTCAGACTGCTCGGGCTGGTTCTGCAGGCTGCGATCGAGATGCCGGTCTCGCTCGGCGAGTGCGTGCGTGAGGTCGGCCACCTGCGATCGCTGGGATTCGAGTTCCGAGAGACGATCGGTACGGCTCATGGTACAACTCCTTGCCATGTGCAAGTGCCACGTGAGACGCCTGAGTACGGATGACGACGGCGAGAGCGCGGATACGCCATCACATAATGTGCCGAGGGTTCACGAGGCTGCTGGACCGAAAGGGAGTCAAGGGAAGGGAAGCAGTAGCGTTCGCTGTAGAATTCCAGGGGGCGCACCGGCAGCGTATTTGTTGGGTGCAGATCGGGTTGCAAGAACTGCATGGGCGCCAGATGGATGAGCAGATCGAGGTCCGCGGACGTGAAGTCGGCGTCGCCATAATTATCGGAGAGCTGAAGCACGCCCAACAATTCGCCGGTCGGTCGAAGCACCGGGACTGCCAACCAGCCACGCATGGGCGGATGCTCCAGGCCGCGTGCGTCTTTCACACCGCTGAAGCTGGCCCATAGCAGATGCGCCCCGACGGCGTGGCGTGCTGCTTCAACAGTTGCGTCCGTCAGCACTTCGCCGACGCGCGGGTCCATGGTCAGCAGCCATTTCAGGCTTTGGGTGCCTTCCTCAGGGCTGTGGATCAACGTGTCCACGGTTCACATCCTCTGGTGAGGTATTCCGGGTATGGAACGGCAAGTTTGAGGCAGAACTAATATGTCACCTACGGCCTACCTTGGCACCCTAGCAAGGCAGCCTCAGCAATCTGTTGTAGGTGAGCCTATTGCAATGTCTTACCCTTGTCCATCATTTTATGCGTTTTCCTCTTCCATTCTTAGCTCACCCCCCTTACGATACGGCCAGCAGGATGCTGAAAAAGTCCGCCAGCTTTGTTCTCGCATCGCTCCCAGGAACCGTGAAACGTGAGGCGTGAAACGTGAAACGAGGGTCAGTCGCGGAGCTGCGGCCTTGCTTGGGACAAGGCGCGTCCCTGGGTGAAGAGTCTGTCTTGGCAGACTCAGGGTGGGAGGGTGAAATAACTGCCAGGGTTGGGCGGGTAAGAAGTCTGACCTTTTTGAGCATCCTGCGGATCATACTGACGCCATCACCATGAATGACATCAGACGGTTTATTTTGCAAAAATGTTTACGGACGGTTCGCTGCGGTAGAAAGGTCAATGTTGGACAAGTCCCTATGCACTGAGGGATCTTCTCACATGTCAGACTTGCCGCTCGATCAACTCGAACAACTCGTCCAGGGTCACCACTGGAACCCCCTCGCAATTCTTGGTGCTCATCCGATGGCCCAGGACAGTTCCTCTGCCGTTGCGATTCGGTGTTTCTTGCCGGAAGCCCACGACGTTGCCCTACTCCTCAATGAGCGAGATCGACAGCCCATTCCCATGACGCGCCTCCATGAAGCCGGTCTATTCGAAGCCACCGTACCGGGGCCGCTCGGAACCAGCCTCTATCGTCTCCGCATAACCAACCGTGCAGGACAGGTATCTGAACGACATGATCCCTATGCCTTCTCACCCCTCCTCACCGACTTTGAACTGCACCTCTTTGCTGAGGGAACCTTCTTCAAAGCCTATCACACGATGGGCGCCCATCTCCGGACGGTGCAGAGAATCGCCGGAGTCCACTTTGTCGTCTGGGCGCCGAACGCTGCGCGAGTGAGTGTCGTGGGTGACTTCAATGAATGGGATGGACGCCGCCATCCCATGACAAACCGTGGAACAACCGGCCTCTGGGAACTCTTCATTCCCGAACTTACAGACGGCACGCTCTACAAATATGAAATTCGCTCACGCCATCATGACGCACCGCTCCTGAAAGCCGATCCCTATGCGGTTGCATCGGAACTGCGTCCCAAGACCGCCTCGATCATCCGTGAACTTTCTTCCTACCGCTGGAAGGACCAGTCCTGGATGACGGCGCGGGCACAGCAAGATCCGCTCGCCACGCCTCTCTCAATTTACGAGGTTCACCTTGGCTCCTGGATGCGTATCCCTGAGGAAGGGAATCGCTGGCTGACCTACTCAGAGCTTGCCACAAAGCTCATCCCATACGTGAAGAATATGGCCTATACCCATGTCGAGCTGTTACCGATTACCGAGCACCCATTCGATGGATCCTGGGGCTATCAGACCACCGGCTATTTCGCCGTCACTAACCGGCACGGATCTCCTGAAGACTTTATGGCCTTCGTCGATACGGCACATCAGGCCGGAATCGGCGTGCTGATGGACTGGACCCCCGCGCACTTTCCAGACGATCCGCATGGGCTCTCCCAGTTTGACGGCACGCATCTCTACGACCATGCCGACCCACGGCTCGGCTACCATCCGGACTGGCACAGCCGCATCTTCAATTACGATCGCGCCGAGGTCCGGAACTTCCTTCTGAACAGCGGGCTTTATTGGCTGGATCGCTACCATATCGACGGCTTGCGCGTAGATGCCGTCGCCTCGATGCTCTATCTCGACTACGGCCGGAAGGAGGGAGAATGGATTCCGAATCGGTTCGGCGGGCGTGAAAACATCGGAGCGGTCACGCTGCTCAAAGACTTGAATGTCCTGGTCCACCGTGACTTCCCTGGCGCTATAACTATCGCCGAGGAATCCACGTCCTGGTCGGGAGTCTCACGCCCCACCTATGCCGGAGGACTAGGCTTCACCTTCAAGTGGAACATGGGCTGGATGCACGACATGCTGGAGTATTTCAGCCACGATCCGGTCCACCGCCTCTTTCACCAGAATCAGATTACGTTTGGGCTCCTCTATGCCTTCAATGAAAACTTCGTCCTGGTGCTTTCGCACGATGAAGTGGTGCACGGAAAGCGGGCGCTACTCGACAAAATGCCCGGCGACGAGTGGCAACGCTTTGCCAACCTCCGTTCCCTCTATAGCTTCATGTACGGGCATCCAGGCAAGAAAATGCTGTTCATGGGCGGAGAGTTCGGGCAGTGGGGTGAGTGGAACCACGACACCAGCCTGGAATGGCATCTCTCCAATTTCGAGCCACACGTAGGGCTCCAGCGACTCGTACGAGACCTTAATTGGCTCTACCGCCAGGAGCCAGCGCTGCACGAACTCGATCACAACTGGACTGGTTTCCAGTGGATCGACTTTAGCGATGCAGCCCATTCCGTCGTCGCCTTCCTCCGAAAAGCCAAGGACCAAGATAATCAAATATTGTGCTTGTGTAACTTCACCCCTGTTCCCCGCTATAACTATCGAGTCGGCGTGCCCAGCGAAGGCTACTACCGCGAACTGTTGAACAGCGATGCCTCGGCCTACGGGGGGAGCAACATAGGAAATACGGGAGGGCTCCAGACAAGCGCCCTACCCTCTCATGGCATGCCGCATTCGCTCGCAGTCACACTCCCACCTTTGTCGGTGTTGTTCCTCAAACAGATCTGATTTCGCAGGATGCTGAAAAAGCCCGCCAGCGCCAGAAGCGTGGCGCGTGAAGCGCGAGACATGCGAGAAACGCGCGACGTGGATAGAGTGGATTTCCACCTCGTCTCGCTCGTCCCGCGCGTCCAGCCTATCTCGCTCGGCTATCCTGCGGGAAGGGGACTACCAGGTCCGGAAGGGACCACAATCGAGATGGATGAACTTCGCGCGCGGATAATACCACACCCCACCGTACTGCAATCTCAACGCGGCATGGCGAAGCTCTCGAAGCTTGACACCGGGAACATAGAAGTCAAGCGCCTGCCCCTGGATATGTAGGCTGTGCTGCGCGACTCTCCGGCTCCGCTTCACGAGCTGCGCATTGTGCTCGGGCGACCGATAGCCGGAAATCACGTGAATCTCACCGGCGCCATCGACCGCTTTGTGCACGAGATTCACGTGCTCCAATAATTGCACATCGATGGCGGCGATCTCTCCGGTGTGATGGCAACGCAGAATGTGATTCACCTCATCCAGCGCCGTAAGGTCATACGTTCCTGCGTCATCACGATAGCGGACTCGCAGTCGTTCGTCCGTGTGCACGTTGAAGAAGGTGAGTTCGCCGTCCGGAAGCTCGTTCGCGCGCGCGACCGAAGGACGCAGCAGCCTGCTGCCGAGCAACAGCAGCCCGACTATAGACGTTTTCAAGAAAGATCGACGAGTCCAAGACCAGGAATCTGGATGCTGCACGAAACTGCTCCGGAAGAAGGTGCGCTGCAGTCTGTCAGGGCAATGCGCGTGCTTGTATCAAAAGTGCCCGGGTCAGTCAACCCTTTCTTGCACTGGTTTGTGAGTGGGATCCATCGACACCACCCCGCCTCACGTGATTCGATCTGTTTCGGCATTATTTCTATCGTTGCAAGAGAGTCGTATCCAGGATTTCCTCCTTATGGGGGGATACCTGTCGTGAATGGGCTATCCCCCTCAGCAGGATGCGAAAAACCATTTCGGCACAGCAGAATTTCGATGGCCGGTACGTCTGGAGCAAGAGGAGAACAGCCCTCCAGGATGCTCAAAAAGGCCAGACTTCTCACCCGCCCAGCCCTGGCGGGTGAGAAGAGCGACTTTTTCAGCATCCTGTTCGAGATCCCGGTGACCGGTCTCTAGTATGATGAAACAAAAGAGGACCATTGATCGTGGCACAGAGAACGCTCACTGTTTCGTTTCGTGCTTGTACCCTTGCTCTGGGAGCGTTACTGCTCAACTGTGGTCTCTTGCTCCTCTGCAATGCCGACGCTGCTCTCACTGGTCGAATCCTCATCGCAGGCTATGGTCCCGAATTGCCTGTCGTACAAGATCTGGCGAAGGCATACGAGCGGCTGCATCCCGGCACGGCGATCGACATCGAATGGGACAGCACGGTGCGGGCCGTTCATCTGGTGAAAACTGGGGAAGCTCAAATCGCAGTGACCGATCAACCAGATCCTGCTCTCAGGGCCACGCAGATCGCGTGGGATGGCATCGCGGTCATTGTCAATTTCGCGAACCCTGTCAAAGAAGTATCCAGTGCCCAAATCAACGGATTATTTTCTTCACAGATCACCACCTGGTCTGAACTGGATGGCGCCCCAGCCAAAGTCGAGGTGATTCCTCGCACGTCGGCAAACAATCTCACAGCCGGCTTCCAGAATTCCCTGGGTCTCCCGGAACGGATGGTGGCATCCGCTGCCCCGGTTCTCTCTGATCAAAAAGTATTGAGTCTGGTGTCCGGGCGTGATGCCACGGTCAGCTACATTTCATTGGCGGCGGCGTTGAAAGCTCAAGAGGACGGCATTCCCATTCATATCCTGACGGTCGATCAGGTTGATCCAGGAGAAGCCACCGTGAAAAATGGGCGGTACCGTCTGCGCCGACCGGTCCTCATGCTCGCAGCGACACAACCGGATCAACTCACCGAATCGTTTCTCTCCTTCGTCCGTTCCGTTGACGGGCAGCAGTTGCTCCGCACCATATTCGTCCCCGTCGAGCCGTCGGTTCCTGCGACCGTTCCTTCTAAGATGCAGCGCCTCGATCCATCCTTACCATCATCCTGATCACCATCGCTTCCTATGAATTTCTCCCTAGACAGGAGAGCCCGACATAGGTATGATCGAAAACATTACGCGTATATCTCACGCCATGGCTACAATCCTTGTTATCGACGACGAAGAATCGATCCGGAGCCTCCTGAAGGAAGTCCTTGAGAGGGCCAACCACCGTGTGCTCGAAGCCTGCGATGGTCAGGAGGGCCTGACACTCTACCAACAGAACAAAGTAGACCTGGTCCTCATGGACATTCTGATGCCAGGGACCGACGGCCTCGAAGCCACATTGCAACTGACGCGGGAGTATCTCGACGCGAAGGTCATCGCCATGACCGGCGCCCGAGGGGATAAGAACTTCCTCGACGTGGCCAAACTCTTCGGCGCCCGCCGCGTCTTCGAAAAACCCTTCGACCTCGACAATCTCGTCCGAGCCGTCAACGAAGAACTCGCCAAGTAGCGATAACGACCCAACCGAATTTCTTCGGCCTCATCATCTTTGTCAGCTTACAGTCGCATCCTTCAGTCTAGCCGTCAGAAGACGCAAATGCCTGGCAATAGGACCGTCGTTTCGTCATGATTCTGGCAGGGGGAAAAGCGCGATGTTCGAAATGAGTGCTCGCACAAGAACGCTAGACCTGAGCTGCCTGATCCTCTGGATCGTGCTTATTCTTATGGTGGGGGTATTGCCCCTGAGCAACTTTGTGGGTCACTCGCACTGGGAATACATCAAGTGGGTTCCGACCGCTGAAGATCTTTATTCACCCAAATACCTTATCGACATCTTCTCCGATCTTGTCGGAAATACCGCGCTCTTTTTCCCTCTTGGCTATTTTCTGAGGCGGCTGCTTATCTCTTCCAATCCTTCACGGCAATTGCTCCTCGCTGCAGGGATCAGTGGTACGCTTTCAATTGGCATTGAATTCTATCAAGTCTATTGCCACAGCCGCTTTCCATCAATCTTTGACGTCATCACCAATGTGACCGGAACGCTCATGGGGGTCTACTTTTCCTTCACCAGGAAGAGTGCCTTGTCAGCCCCGCAGAATCAGACTCTCACTCCCAACCCACCGGATCGTAGCCACGCTCCTTAAGACAGCGCTGAACAAACTGCTTATAAGCATTGCTCGGAGGCGAGCGACGAAAGAGTCCGCGCAGGAACCCTGCCGTCGCACCGCTAGCTGCTCCGACCATTGCACCGCGTCCTGGATGACCAACCACTGCGCCACCCACAGCCCCCGCTGCAGATCCGATCGCGCCCCCTGCCGCGGTACTGCCGGCGACCTGCCCGCTCTTGCCTTGACTTGCGGTTGCGCCGGCATCTTTGGCCATTTCGCGGCATTCGTCGATATCACGGTCCGCCACCTCTTTACCGACCTGCTGGAAATAGGCATTGGGATAGAGAATCGGTTTGGGTGCCGCACAGCCTGCGACAAGAAGCATGATGATAAGAAAACCACGTGATCGAGCCATCATGGCCTCCGCCTCCCATCAACGCGACTGGACGAACTTCGTTGACTCATCGGTCTCCATTGAATTCTTTCTTGACCAACGAACGCATCATCACCGAATCGTTGTACGCCACTTCGCTCAAGGCATCCATGATATGGAGTCCTTTCGTCGCGACCAACTCCTTGGCCTTCGCATAGTTCTTCGCGCTGAACCGCGCCACTGCCGGCTGACCGTTCACAATCTGACAAGCCAGGATCTCGCCGTTCACTTCCAGCGTGCCCCCCTGCTCGGCCAGTGTCTTGGCCTGCGCCGGCGTAATGCCATGGAGCTGCGCGAACTCCTCCAGCCCTCCCGTCTCAACCAATCGCCCATCCGGCATGATGCAGAGTCGCTTGAAATGCAGGGACCAATCCTTGCGAAAGTCGATGTACTTGATGTCTCCACCCTTCGCGACTGCGCGATCCAATGTCCGGTAGTCGAGTCCAAGATTCTTTTGCTGAAGCTTCATCTTTAATTCATCCGGCAGGGTCTTTTGGAACACATAGGTCGCGGCATCTTCCAGCGAGAGCCCACGGGCTCGAACGACCTGCTCGGCCTCCGCAAACTGCAGCAGATCGAACACCCACGTCTGTTTTGGAGCAACTCCGGTGGGGTCCACGCGACAGGCAAAGAGTCCCTTGGTCACCAACCCGCCTTCTTGTGGATACACATACAGACCACCGGTTATGAGAAGCTGCGTCATCGACTCCGTCGGCACTCCATAACTTTCCGAGAGGACCTTGGCATGCGCTGCGAGATCCTCCTTCTCGGTCATTGCGCAAACTGTCACATTCCCCGGCTCGTCGAACTCCGTATAGTCCTCGATGACGTTGTAGAGAATCGGCAGCTTCGGCGCCGCGACCTTTTTCTTAATCTTGAACATGCCTTACCTCGGCTCTCGCATCTCATCGTTTGTCGTCCGGATGACCAACTCTCAGCACGCACATCTCAGTACTCAGCATTTTCCTCCCTCTCACGCTTCACGTGCCCATATGGAGGCAATGTCATCAATCTCCGATCCTCCACCGGTCCACCTATCGTGAAGTGATAAAGAGATTGGAGGCTCAGCCCCTTCACTGCTACGATCTCATGCACCGGATCATCGAAGAAGCAACCGATCCCGGTTGCCCGCACACCCGCTGCCTCCGCTTCCAGATATAGGACCTGGCCCAATAGACCAGACTCCCAGAATAGACGCGGATACCGCCAGGCTCCCCCTTCCCGCAATCGCCCCTCGAACTCGGCCAGCATGCCAAACGAGAATGCGCTGTCGCCAGCAATATCTTGGTGGCAACTCACCTGCACAGCCAGTTTCTTGGCATCGCCTTCAAGCAGCCAGTAAAGAGGCAGATCGTCCGGACAGCCTGGTGCCGGAGTCCAGGTCAGCTCTGGATTCATGGATTGCTGGATGAACGACAGCTTCTGTGGATCACGGACCAGAAAATACAGCCCTGGCTTGAGGCCGTCGACGCGATGAACAAAGAGCATTAAATGAATCGCCGGCTCGTAAGGCCAGACATCCCAAGGCATCGGTCGATCCAATTGCGGCCGATCCGAACGAGGCATCACCAGCTGCATCATCCGGAAAAATGTCGCCGCTGAGATTGATGTCATGCCATCGAACGAGACAGCACTCCGCCGCTGGCGAATGATTTGACCGGCTGAAGACCCGTGAGGGGTAAGGGATAAGGGGTGAGGGGTGTTTTGAGCAAAAGAGATGCTCAACGATGTCGTCGTGTTTTCGTCGTGCGTCTTCCAACTCGCTTCAGCAACCTCGTCAATGATGTCCCAATGCACGCCGTGATCACGACTCAAGCAATTGGCCTTCCCATGCCAGGTGCAATCGGCAAGCTCCTTCACCACATTTGGATCGAGAAACAGTGGGATCTCTCCCTCCCTACCCCTTACCCCTAACGCCTCACGCCTCACGTCTTCAACAGGCCACACCACAGCCAGACAGTCCGGATGTTCCGGCTCAGCTTCACCAAAGTCATCCGTGCGATCGGTACCCAACAGCATCGCGGTGGTATTTTGCGATAGGCCTTCGAGCAATGCCATGTTCCAGCCGAGTGTCGCAGCGGCGATTCTCGCTGCCCCAATCGCATGCCCGGCATCGTGGTTGCAGTAACGGAACGCCCGTTCCCCATACTTCCAGGCTTCCCGCCAGTGAACAGAGGTGAGCCCGAAGAGAAATGCGCCAGAAGGAAACGGAGCCAGCAGCCGAGCGATCGATTCAGCTTGGAATTCAGCGCGTAACTCCAGTCCATGCTCTTTGGGCGCGTAATGATAGAGACCGGGTTTAAGATTGAGCCCGTCAAATTGTGGCAAGACGAGATAGCCTTCGGTCGGATGCAAATTGCCGGACGACGGATTACTCCGCAGTGCCCACTCCGACTCCCCTGCCTTCTTCCACGCCGACAGCGCCAGGGCAAATTCGAAGAACCGGGAAAGTGATTGTACGTTGATAGGCTGGCGGGCAACCTCACCAGGCTGGTAGATGGCGTCATAAGCTGGCGCCCGTGGCTCTTCGCCCGGCTTCAGCAATGGAAGCGGGATCATCCGGGCTCCCTCGAATATCCGAAACGGATCAGGCTGATTCACCCAATCGAGATACCCAAGCGCACGAGCATAGCGATTGAAATGATGTTTCGTCTGAACGTGATAGCGGATGACTTGGTCAATCGGGTCAGTCGAAGCAGACTCGGCCGGTATCGCAGGAGATGGTTTCTCAGTACTCATCGGAATAAGGGCAGTCTACAGAGCCACAGGAAGGAAAGTAAACGCGATCGACAGTTCTGCTCCTCGCAGAGTCTACTTTACTCATTGACCTCCTTTTCCCTCCACGAGTATCCTGCAATCCAATCGCCGCTACGAAATGCGGTAACGAAACAGCGTCAGACATTCGGCTAAGGCGATCGCATGAGTCAGGTTCAGAAAGGCATCCTCGCACCTGTTCCGAAACAGGCGCGCTATCTATCGTTCACCATCGCGCCAGAAAAGAATCCCTCCGGTTCTCTGCGCAATCTGTGCAAACTAGCCGACGGTGACAAGACAGTCGTGGGATTGGGCCAATCACTCGTGCGTGCCCTCGGTCGTGAAGTCCGAGGACTTGAAGTATTCCCCGGCTATACCGGGGCCGGCTTCGATGTGCCTTCGACGCCGGCGGCATTATGGTGCTGGCTACGAGGAGATGATCGCGGCGAACTCGTTCATCGCGCTCGCGCGATTGTCCAGAGCGTCGCCCCTGTCCTTCAATTGCAGCACACGATCGACGGCTTTCGATACAAGTCTGGTTTCGACCTGTCTGGCTATGAGGACGGAACTGAGAATCCGAAGGGGACCGCCGCAGTTAAGGCTGCCGTGAGCGCCGGACAGGGTACCGGCCTTGATGGAGGGAGTTTCGTCGCCGTTCAGCAGTGGGTCCATAAGCTGGATACTTTCGAGGCCATGACGTCCCACATGCAGGACCACACGATCGGCCGCCGGAAACGCGATAACAAAGAACTGGGCAACGCACCGGCTTCCGTTCATGTGAAGCGAACGGCGCAGGAGAGTTTCAATCCTGTCGCCTTCATCCTGCGACGGTCGATGCCGTGGTCCGAGGCGCAGCAAGCAGGTCTAGTATTCGTGGCGTTCGGCAATTCCTTCGACGCGTTCGACGCGCTTTTGCGCAGGATGGTCGGCGCCGAAGACGGTATCGTGGATGCGTTGTTCACGTTCACGCGCCCTATTTCCGGGAGCTATTTTTGGTGCCCGCCGATGAAAAGCGGGCGTCTCGATTTGCGCGCACTCGGCTTATGACAAAAGCAAGAAGAAATAAGCTTCCGTCATCGATCTGAGGTGGCTCATGCAATTCGACGCCGCCCTAGCCGCACAAGAGACATTCCGACGAGCCGAAGCTCAGCTCGGCTCAGACTGGGATACTGCCGTTGAGTTGGAAGACACCTTTTCCTCCAACGCTGGATCGACGGCACGCGAGGCATATGAGGGCTTGCTCTCCCTCGCAGCTCGCTATCCGAAGGCCCACTCCTTCCACGCCTTCTGCATCTATATCACCTGGCAACAGGCTACGGAAGAAACGATCGCACATCATTTTCAAACCGGAATGAAGCTGTCCGAAGCCTATCTCGCTTCGCTGGATGGTAAAGACCAGCGTGATATCGACTACGTCACCGAACTCTATGAATCGTTTCGCGCGGGGTTAGGTCTGGAAGAAGAGGACGAGATTCAAGTCGAATTTAGAAGTGACACACCTAAAGGCAGCGATTGACGGGTGCAGATTCGTTAGGCGTGAGACGTAAGGTGTTAGACGTAATGAGGATGGGGACATCGCCGTCAAGCTGGCATCGTTCTGATTTTATCTTGTCCTGAATTGCACCTTACGCCTCACCCTTTACCTCTCACGGCATTGAAGATGGCCGACGCCGACAAACATCGCGCACGAATTTTCCTGCACCGCGGCCAACTCACGCAGGCCAAAGCTGCCTATGAACAGGCAGTCGCAGATGATCGCCTGGCCAATGACCCCCGCGCCCTCTCCGATTCGCTCGGCAATTTGGGAAACGTCTGCGCCCTATCTGGCGACCTGGATCACGCAGAAGCCTGCTATAGGGAAGTCCTCGCGATCCAGCGCACGGAGCGGAATCAACAGGCCATCGCCCACACGCTGGTGAATCTCGGCAATCTTCAAATCGGCGCCGGCCATCCGGAAAAAGCCCGCCCCTACTACCTTGAAGCACTGGATTTCCTCCGTGCACTGAAAGATGATCGCGCGCTCGGCATTCTCTATAACAACCTCGCACTGCAAGAGGCTCGCGAGGGGCAGTGGGAGCAGGCCGTCACATCGTTCAAGCAGGCCCTCGACCATCACCGAGTCGTCGGGAATGAAGAAGGACTCGCGGTGACCTATAGCCAGCTCGGCAAGTGCTTTCTCGACCAAGGCGACCTGACTAGAGCCGAGCGCTGTCTCAACAACGCCTCGGAACATTACATCAAGCTCGGCAATGAACCAGCCGAAGCCGCAGTGCTCCGACTCCTTGCCACGGTGTATGACACCCGGCAAGACCTTGTTTCAGCACGGCGATGTCTTGAACGAGTGGTCTCTCTCGACCTGCGATACAAGCTGCCTGAGCTTCAAACCGACTCGGCCCATCTCACTAAGCTGAAGCAATCCGATTAGCTGCTTTTCGCTCTCAACCTCTCCGAACCGCCACCACAAACTGTCCAGCATTCTTTCACTTCCCGCCAAGACGAATCCGGTGTATTTCTGGACAGAACCCAATCCTCTGCTATCTTTGGAGAGTCACCTTGTTGTTCTAACCCGCATTATTTATGAAGGTTCGTTGCGAAAGCGTGCAGACGCGAAGCGAGACGGGCACTCGGAGACGTGAAGCCCTGAGGCATACTCGTGCAGTATGTCGAAGAGTTGAACGGCGAGACTGCCCGTCACAGCAGCGTATCCGCACTTGCAGCAGAATCTTCATGAATAATGCGGGTTGAGTTTCACCATGAAATAACCGACAGGATATTGACGTGGAAGTTGCATGCCATTTCTTGATCGAGTCCTCATAGCACTGGCTCTCGGGTCTCTCATGACTACTACCGGTGTGCATGCTGCAGATGGCTCACCCACGATCACCGTCGGCACTCAAGAAGTCGGACTCAACGCAGGTTATCTGCTCCCTCATCGACTCATGACAGACCACACGACCAAGCAACAAGGCCCGGCCTTCATGCCCTACTGGATGATGACGCTGACCGATCCCATTGGCGACAGTTGGTATCGGGGCCAGATCTCACTCGGCGCCGAAATGGTCTATATCCAATTTCAAGAGCCAATTCTCACCCACGGTGTCGGCTTCGCCCCAAAAATCAAATACACCTTCGTTGCACTTGACCGGATTCGACCATATGCGGAATTCACCGGAGGCCCCTTTTGGACCGATCTCGCCGGAAAAATCCCGGAAGAGTCCAGCCAGTTCAACTTCGTCTTGATGGCCGGATTCGGGATCTCCTATTTCCTGACCAACCAAGTCGCACTCAACGTCGGCTACCGCTTCCAACATATTTCCAACGCCGGCACGCAATACCCAAACCTCGGACTCAATGCCAGCCTGCCCTATGGTGGGTTCTCATTCTATTTTTAAGGAGACGGGCACCATGATTCGTCATCTCACTCGCTGGACAATCCTGGGACTCGTTGTCTTGACCACAACCACGACGGTTGGGTGCACCACGCGATGGATCGATGTCAGCCCCTCGCCGACCAACCTGGGAAATCCGGGTACACAGTCCATCCTCAACGATGAGCGGGTCCCGCTCGTCATGGATGGATTCCGCATGACTCAGAACGGTGCTCCCCAGAATCCTTCGAGCGAGGTTGAACATCGCATCTTGAATACCGTGCAGGAGACACGCCTATTTTCGACGCTCATCCCGCTTGGAGGAAACGTCGCTTCGCTCGGCGATAAAGTCGTGACCGCCCGGATCACCTTTGATGAAACAATCGACTCTCATTCGGGAGAAGCAGCCTGGAAGGGGTTTCTCATCGGAGCGTCCATGTTTCTCCTCTCGCCGGTGATCGACCTTGATTATGACTATGCCGCAGAGGCTAGTCTGGTACTCGGACGCTGGGACGGCCAGGTAAAGCGTTATAAGGCACGCTCCACGGGTACGGCTCACTATACTGTGTTCGCAGCTACGCCGACGATGATCGGCGAACTCAAGGGACAGGTCACTGAAGCCTGTTTGACTGATCTTATGGATCAGCTCATTCGAGACACCAACTTCTATATGGCAAGCAGCGCCCCTCTACCGGACTCCTCCATCGTCTCAGTCACCGTGAAGACACGGAAGCCTCTGCCTTCCCCTGCTTCTCCTTCCGCTGTCCCCGTCTCAACCGCGCCGTCATCGTAAACAGGAAATCCCCCTGCCTCAGCTGCCTCTGGCCGACCCGGTTCCCTCAATGCTATAGTGGGTTCATTGCGAGGGAGCACTGCATAATGGACATTGACGCATTTCGGCAGATGGTCGCCAAGAATCCGAAAGGATTTCTCGGTCGTTATGGCTTGGGTAACAAAATTCTCCAACAAGGCAGCAATTTGGAAGAAGCGGTCGAGCACCTGACCGTCGCCACACAGCTGGACCCGACCCACGTTGCCTCACACTTAGGCCTGGGGCGCGCCTTAGTCTCTTTGGGACGAAAGGATGAAGCGAAGCCCGTCCTGCAAGCCGGCATCGACGTCGCACGCTCCGGTCGATCGAACGGAGGGGGAGATCTGGTCCCTGAGATGGAAGCGTTGCTAGCCTGCATTATTCGCGAGGGTTCGTGACGAAACCGCCGAGACGCCAGCGAGACGGGCGCGCGGAGCCGTGAGGCGGGGCTTGCCCCGCCTGGGAGTTCCGAAGAGGGTGCGCCCTCTTCGTGGGGATTTCTACAAGGGGGCTGGCCCCCTTGTAAGAGTGGGTGAGGCAGGCTTCTGGGCCGAGCCCACGAGGGAGGGAGGCATACTTGAAGCAGTATGTTGACCGACCGAGCGGCGAGCCCGCCCGCGTCCAGGTGCGTCGCCACCGCGCTTGCGAGTTCGAGCGCCCTTTGTATGATCCTGGCGCGAAGAAAGAACACCGCAATGAGTTCTGATTTTTGTATCGGCGGTTGTAGTAGAAGCCTTCGTGAATGATGCAGGCTGGAGACATTGGGATAACGAATCGGATCGAGATGGAGCAAGGAGTGCCCCATGAAGATTGAAGAAGCCAGACAGCGAATCGAATCGGCGATGACACAGTACGGGACACAGGCCGGGGTGGCGATCGATCTTGTGATCAGCGAGGTGAAGTCCGATCTCGGCGTTTCCACGGCCAATGAATTGATCGACGAGTTCGACCTCGAATTGCAATACAACATCGCCCCGATAGAACCTGGATACTCAAGCAGCTAGCCGGGAACTAGTCGCCTTGCCTAGCATTTGGTGCGCCATCTCCGGACATGGCTATGGTCACGCGGCGCAAGTGGTGGCTGTCCTCAATGCATTGGGCTCCCTCGTGCCCGGAGTGACTGCCATCCTCCGCACTACGGTGCCAGCCTCCTTTTTCCGCGATCACCTGACAATCCAGTGGACACTCAGCCCCGCACAGCAGGACATCGGCTGTATCCAGGACGGCCCCCTCAAGATTGACATCGACGCGACTTGGGCGGCGCACCGGCGCTTCCACGAAACCTGGGAGGCGCGCCTGTCCAACGAAGTCGCCGCCATGCAAGCGGCATCGCCCTTGTTGATCCTCACCGACACACCCTATCTCGCCATCGAGGCCGGTTCCCGCGCACAGATACCGACCATCGCCTTGGCAAGCCTTACCTGGGATCTCGTGCTCAAGGAGTACTGCCACGCATCAGACAATTCAGACCAGCAGTTGATTCAGTTCATCCGTGGTTCCTATGCGAAAGCGCGCATGGCCCTTCGCATCACCCCTGCTCCCGGAATCGATACCTTCTCCAACATCATCGATATTGGCCCGATAGCCAGCCCCACTTCCCCTGAACGAGACCGACTTGCCTCAGCCCTCGCCCTGGGGCCCAACGAACGAACCGTCTTGGTGGGATTCGGCGGTGTTCCTCTGACGTCCCTCCCGCTTGAACAAATGGAACAGCTGCGCCACTCTCGCTTCCTCTTCGACGGCCCAGTCCCACCGAGATACTCCCGTATTCACTCCACTGAGACGCTCCCATTCTCTTTTAAGACCCTGCTTGCCTCTGTCGATGTCATCATGACCAAACCCGGTTACAGCACCATCGTTGAGGCGGTCGCGCTTCAACAGCCAGTTGTGTACGTCCGCCGATACAATTTTGCCGATGAACCGCCGCTGGTCGACTACCTGCATCGCTACGGACGCGGCGTCGAATTGTCGATCGAGGACTTCACGCGAGGCCGCTGGGAGCCAGCCCTACAGCAAGCCTTGGCCTCAACGGTGCCTTCGTTGCCGCCGCCTCCAACCGGCGCCGCAGAGGCTGCCGAAGTGATCGTTCGATCCTGTCAGGTCTAACCTGCATTCTTCATGAATATTTCTGCTGTAATCGCGAACTTTCTGGCTAGAGGCACGGGGCTAGAGGCAAGTGGCGAAAACTTTCGGTCGGAAATACAGCTCTTTCCTCTAGTCCCTAGCCTCGTGCCCCTCGACTGGCCTGTTGGCGCCATTTCGCTACGAACTGTCATGAATAATGTGGGCTAGACGAGGTTGAAATCTGTCCCTGCCTTCACGACCTGAAACACACATCCTTTTGCCCGTTCCTTCCGTAGAATGCTATAGTCGTGGCAGACATGTGGTGATCCCGGCTTTCCCTCACAACTCGCTCGCGTCATGGACAAACCCTCACAACACGCCATCTCGATGATCGATCCAACCTTGCTGGCCCGCGTGGGCAAAGGCGATCAGCAGGCGTTCAGCCAGCTCTATGACCATTCGAGCGCACTCTTGTTCACGCTGGCAGTCAGGATCTTGGGGAATCACGAGGAAGCAGCGGAGCTCTTGCAGGATGTCTATTGGGAAGTCTGGCGGAAGGTCTCCCGCTATGACGTCGGGCGTGGAACTCCAGTCGCATGGCTGGTCACCCTCACCAAGAGTCGGGCCATCGACCGGCTACGGGCCAGGGCCGCACGAGGCTATCGGGCCACGAACTCGCTGGAAGCCGGAACCGCTGCGCAGGCGGCCGACCCTGGTCCAAGCCCGTTTGAGACACAGGCCGATCAAGAACTGCGTATTGCGGTCGGGGCAGCTGTGGCTGGATTACCCCAGGCGCAGCAGCAAGCGATTGAACTTGCATACTACGAAGGACTCTCCCATGCCGAGATCGCCGAGCGACTGAACCAGCCGCTCGGGACCGTCAAGACACGGATCAAACTTGGGATGTCCAAACTCCGAGACAGCCTCCAACAGTGGTGGAACCATGGTGATCTCCAATGACGCATGAAGAACTCGAAGAATCGGTTCCCTTGTATGCTGCAGGCGCGCTGGATAGGATCGAGCGACAGGCTCTGGAAGCCCATTTACTCTCCGGCTGCGCTTCCTGTCACAGTGCGCTGAAGGACTATCAATCTGTCGCCGCTCTCCTCCCGCTCAGCCTCAGTCCAACGAAGCCTCCACGCTCCCTCAAAGCCACCATCATGGCCGGACGAAACCCCGCACCGATTCCCGCTGAAGCTGCATCGAGCGAATCGGCCCGGCCGAGTCTGGAACCGGGCGAATGGATGAACCACCTCTTTCCTCCCGTCGCCCCTGCTCGATCGTCGTCACTACCCTGGGCCCTTGGCTTGGCGATGCTCCTGATCGTGACGGTCGGCGGATATTTTGCGTGGAACCTATCGACACAACGTTCCATTGACACATCGAACATTAAGCAGCTCGAAGCATCGCTTCAGGAAAAGTCGACGAAGCTTGCCGATATGCATCGTGAGGTCGGCGACCAAGCCAAAGCCCTCGCCGAATTACGCAACGAATTACAGCAACGCAGGAACGAAGCAGCAGAAGCCAAGGAACAGCTGGCCCAGCGTGAGGCTGAACTGGAAGAGACTCGTGTTCAATTAAGACAACGAGGCAACGCTCGCACTGTCGAGACTCCGCAAGACGAATTGGCTACACTCCTTCGAATTCCCAACGTCAAGGCCATCTCCCTTACCGGATCCGAAATGGCGAAACGGGCCACGGGATTCCTTTTGTACGATTCTCGAACCCAAAAACTTTGGCTCTACTCCGTAAACCTGCCGGAAAGTCCCGCCGGCACGACCTATCAGTTGTGGGCCGTTCACGATAAACCCATAAGCATCGGGACCTTTCAGATGAATACCGGAGAAACTGCTCACCTATTGGTCAAAAAGGTGCTGAGCTTCACGGATGCAAAGACCTTTGCCGTCAGCCTTGAGCCGTCAGGCGGTCGCCCGCAGCCGACTGGACCGATGTATCTCTTGAGCCGATCCTAGCCCGGTCTGTCTGGTTGATCTGGTTTGTTTTGTTCATCTAGTCGGTCTTGTTTAACCAAACAAACGAGACAAACCAAAGAAACCAAATAACCGTCTACTTCTGCTGGCGGATTTTCCAGCATCCTGCTAACGCGCCCCTTCTTTCTCGCCGAACCCCCATGCTACGATATCAGCCCTTGAGTTGAGGAGACAACAATGCCAGGAGACGAGCGCGCACAGGACCTCACGTTTATGCAGATGGCCCTGGAAGAGGCGGCCCGGGCGCCAGCCGTCGGCGAAGTACCGATCGCCGCCTTGATCGTTCAAGGCAACCAGATTCTGGCGCAGGCACACAATTATCGTGAACTCTGGCAGGACCCCACGGCCCATGCGGAGGTCATTGCAATCCGCGCCGCAGCAACCGCACTGGGCACGTGGCGATTGACCGATACGACGCTCTACGTGACCGTCGAGCCCTGCTCGATGTGTATCGGTGCGATTATCCTAGCGAGGATTTCCCGAGTCGTCTTTGGGGCATGGGATCCGAAAGCCGGCGCCTGTGGATCGGTGTTCGACCTTCCAGCAGAACCGAAACTGAACCACGGGATCGCAGTGACCGGAGGGGTTCTCGAACAGGAGAGTCAGACCCTTATTCAGAATTTTTTCAAGGAGCTCCGCGAGGCACCACCAGCGACAAATCCGCTTTCAACTCAATAGCAGGCGCGAGAGTCCTTACCGCACGAGACCGCACTGCGTGATCGAGTCCATCTCCTGAGAGGCCACCGCCGCTTCCCATCCCTCGTCACAAGAGAGCAGACGAACCTTCCAATTGTCTTGGAGCGGAGAACCCACCGGGACCAGAACCTCTGCGCCGATTCCGTCTGCTGCCAAGAGGATTTCGCACTGACTCAATGACCGGAGTCCGACACCTTGCGCCTTGAGCACCGCTTCTTTCGCAACCCAGTAGCGGAAGAACCTCGCTGCGCGCTGCTCCTGAGTCAACTGCATGATCGTGGCGTGTTCGGAAGGAGTGAAGTAACGTTCGGAAAGTTTCGCAACCTCTACGTCCGAACGAATTCGTTCGAGATCAACTCCGACCTCTTGCCCCTTTGAGACCGCAATGAGCACACGGCCCTGCGCATGGGACATATTGAACGTAATCGCGGGCTGACCTCGTGACTCCCTCGTCAAGGAAGGCTTACCTGCCTCACTACGATACAGCGCTAACACATCGGGGCCGATCCCAAGATACCGGCTGAGCACTATTCTGAGCCCTCCGTGCGCAAGCACATAGCGCTGCCGATCCTCCTCTCGAACCAGACGCGCGGTCCTGTGCTGTTCCTCTTCGTCTAACCACTGCGCGCATCGTTCCAGACAGCGCGGCGACCCGTCGAGATCAATCCCCCAAATGTGAACGGTATTCGGCTCGAGGTTGGTGTGGCCCTGCCCCTCAAAACCCGTAAGATGCTCAATCGACTGGAATGAAATCAGCACATCGCCATCCTGGACACAGACATTCGACATCTTGGGACCATATTTACGGCCGACAATCGCCTACCCTAGGGGCCTGTCCGAGTAATCAGAAAACCAGTGTTTTCGGGAGTCTCTTTGCCCCTGATCACAGGAAGATTGTTAATTCTGAGCTAATTGTGCGTGTCGAAAATTTTCATCTTTTATTACTTGAACAGGCTCCTAGCTTTCAAATACTCAACAACCTTGCCGTCCTCTAATTTAATGACCTGATTACCGAGATGAAAGTACCGGTCGTCGTGAGTGATGACGACCACCAATTTCCCCCGTTCACGCAGATCCGGAAGCAACGTCTTGTAAAAGATTTCCTTATACTGCGGATCTTGATCCGCCGCCCATTCATCAAACACATAAATAGGGCGATCCTCCAAGTAGGCCGTGACAAGCGCCAACCGCTTTCGCTGCCCCTGCGAGAGGTCGAGGGTCGAGAACGTGCGTTCATGCACAGTGACTTTCTGATCCATGTGCAGCAATCGTAAGTATCGAGGCGCGAGCCTTTCGGCCTGAGAATCCGACTGGCCCAGGAGTTTATTGAAGACGTGAAAGTCTGAAAATACGACCGAGAAGTGTTCACGGTACCACTCCCGATTTGCATCGGTGACCACCGTGCCAGCCAACGTTATGTCTCCCTGTAGGGGCTGATACAGCCCCGTGAGGACTTTGACGAAGGTAGATTTCCCACTCCCATTCCCTCCGACGACAAACACCAGTTCGCCAGGATGCAGCTCTAGACTGATTGGACCAAGCGCAAAGGGCGCTTCGACTCCTTTCTCCTCACCGTACACAAACACGACTTCGTTCCACTTCACAATAGGAGGGATCCCAGCCTCAAGGCCTTCCAATTCTAACGTCTGGGCGTCCTCGTAGCCGACGTCCAGAGACACGCCTAATCGCTCAATATTCTCCAATGCCACTTGGCCTCGTTCGAGGGTTGGTACCGCACCGATAATGCCCCATATAGGACCCATCATATAGAGGACGGCCACCACATACCCAGTCAGGGCCTCTGGGGACACCGTCACCACAGATGGAAACAGAAAGACTATGAAACCGATGAGGGAATAAAACGAGACCTGAGTCCACGTTTCCGCCAGAGCTTGCCTCCGCGTGGCTTCCAAATTCGTTTGCCGATACGATTCCGCTGCATGGCGCACTTCCTGATTCACAAATTCCTGCCGACGCGCCCGATGCATCAACAACTCTTTCAGCCCGTCCGTGATGGAACGAAAGTGTCGAAACAACTCGGCCCTGGCCTCGCGGGCTGCATAGATGACGCTAAACGCGCTGGTGTGCAGCCACTGATACCCCAGGGCACCAAGCACGGTGACGCCGACCACTCCCAGAAATGCACCCCACGACAGCCAGGCAAGGTAGAACCCGCAACCCAGCACCACTGTCCCATTCATGATCAACTGTGGGAAACATTGGATCGCCCAGGTGACCCAACTGACGTCATCCGTCAGGGTGACGAGAATATTGGCGGCCCCTCGCTGCTCGGAACGACGCAACGGGGCCCGCACGATCTTCGCACAGAGCGACAAGGAGAGATCCAAAATCGTGTCTTGTGAGAATCGGACGAGCAGGAGCTGGGACCAGAGGTTCGACAGAAGCTTTCCGGCGACGAGGACGACAAACCCCAGCATCACGAGGAAGGAATGGTCGGAGGGGTGATGAAGCACATGATTGATGAGAGCCAAAACCCCGGCGCTCAAGAGACCTGACAAGACACCGGCACAGACCATGAACCAGGCCATGGTTCTCGAGCGCTGCACAACAAAGTGGAGAAATCGTCTGAATGGCATCGCCGATCGGCCTCACGTTCACGAAGGAAGGAGATGGAACTTACACACTCATATCGCGAGGGCTGCGGTCGCGGGCTCTTTCGTCTTGAGCATCAACGGCAAGGAAAGCCTGGAGATGCCCACACACTTCTCCGACATATGGTGAGGTAAGGAGGAGCCCTGAATCAGCGGCAGCGACATGCACAGTCTGACTCCCTCCGCCACCAAGCTCTACCCAGACATATCTGGTGTCTGTCACCGTCTTAACCACGTTCCGTTTCGAAGCAACGATATTAAGAATACGTCCAGGGTATTTGCGCACTGCATAGCGGGCCACCGCTTGGCGCGTCGATTGCATCACTCGTTCGACCTGAAACTCAACAAAAAGTTCATCCTCAGTGGTTCTGTTTCGTAAAAAGGACTTGAGCCTCTCGCTTTTGCGCTGGACGAATGGCCTCCAGTCTTTTATAGGCATACGGAGGAGTACGTGAATATTTCCCATTGTTCTCCATAAAATAAATAGCGGCAGCCAAAATCTCATCGGCCACTTATAACGATGCGCGCGATACGAAGTCGGATGCCAGGTATCCATCACAACCAAAGTGACGGCTTCCCCCTGTTCGAGTAATTGCTGAGCCATCTCGTAGGCGATCAGCCCACCAGTACAAACGCCAGCGACTACGTACGGCCCTTGCGGACGAAGTGTTCGGATCTCAGCGATGTAATGCCTTGCCATCTCCGGCACCGAAATAAACGGCGCCTCTATTCCATCCAATCCTCGCGCCTGCAATCCGTAGAACGGCTGATCCAGGCCCAACAACCTCGCCAACTGGGCAAAAATCAAGACATTGCCGCCCACTCCCGGCACCATGAAAATCGGGATTGATGTTCCGCTCGGCTGAATCGCCACCAGCGATTGCCATGGCGGCACCCACTGTTCGCGTGAAAGGACCGACGCTAACTCTGCAATGGTCGGCGCTTGAAACAGCGTAGCGAGCGGAAGGTGCCTTCCATACACCTGTTCGAGAAGAAAGAAGAGTTGGGCCGCCTTGAGGGAATGGCCACCGAGATCGAAGAAGTTGTCATGGATCCCGATCTTTGGGACTTCTAGCACCTGCTGCCACAAGGCCGTAAGTTGGATTTCCATCCGATCGCGCGGCCCAACGTAAACCAGCCCGTCTGAGAGATCGGGTGCCGGAGCAGGTAATGCCTGCACGTCGACCTTGTTATTGGCCGTCAAGGGCATCGCCTCCAGAAACACGAAGAAGGAAGGGGTCATAAAATCGGGAAGCGACGTCCGCACAAATGAACGAAGCTCTGTCGAGCTTGGTGCTTGCCCATCCAGACACACTAAATAGGCCGCCAGCTGTTTGAGACCTTGCTGATCCTCCCGTGCTGTCACCACCACCTGACGGACGGCGGGATGACGGCTCAGCACCGCCTCGATCTCGCCCAACTCGATCCTGAACCCTCTGATCTTGACCTGATGATCCATCCGACCGAGATGCACGATGCGTCCATCAGGCCGATAGCGAACCAGATCTCCCGTTCGATACAGTCTCGCGTGAGGCTCTGTCGAGAAGGGATGGGGAACGAACCGTTCCTTCGTTAACTCAGGGCGTCTACGATATCCTCGGGCTAAACCATGGCCCCCAATATAGAGTTCCCCAGAGACTCCAACAGGAACCGGATGCAGGAACTGATCCAAGATATATACTTCCGTATTGGCAATCGGACGCCCAATGGTAATTTCCTGATCTGCCCGTTCGATTCTCTGAATCGTGGACCAAATCGTGGTTTCAGTCGGACCATACATATTCCACAAGGCGGAGCTGCGATCCAGCAGTGCCGCCGCAAGGTCCGGCGGAAGGGCCTCCCCTCCGCAGAACACCGTCAGCCTAGCGCTGCCCAGCCATCCAGCCTCAATTAACATCCGCCATGTCGCAGGGGTCGCTTGCATGATTGTCGGCTGCACTGCCTCACAGAGTGTCCGTAATTTCCATCCATCCATAGCCACAGTTCGACTAACGATCTCTGTACGGGCCCCCACCAGCAACGGCAGATACAGCTCCAGCCCGGCGATATCGAAGGACAGCGTCGTCACGGATACCATCACATCCTGAGCAGCACATCCCGGCTCCTGCCGCATCGAGCACAAGAAATTCACCAGCGCCCGGTGAGGAATTTCCACTCCCTTGGGCTGCCCGCTCGATCCCGATGTGTAGAGGATGTACGCCAAGTCTTGAGACGTCGCGGTCGGCGGAAGATTATGGTCGACCTCTTGTGCAATCCTCTTCTGTTCCCGATCAAGACACAGGATTCGGCAGGATCGAGAATCAAACCGATCGGAAAGACCTTCGGACGTGAGCACGATCGCGACAGCTGCATCCTCTGCCATAAACCGAAGCCGGTCACGGGGATATTCAGGATCGAGGGGAACATAGGCCCCGCCGGCTTTGAGGATGGCCATCAGAGTGATGACCATCTCCAATGACCGTTCAAGACAAATGCCCACCACCACGCCAGGCCTGACACCCAGCGTTCGGAGATAGCGTGCCAGCTGGTTAGCCCTGGCATTGAGATCCCCGTACCGTAACGCCTCTCGCCCCATCGACAAGGCGACGGCATCAGGCGTCCTTTCGACTTGTGCTTCATACATCTGAGGGAAACACTCGGATCGCGGGTAGTCCACTTGCGTTCGATTCCAGTCCTGCAATAGCTGGGTGCGATCGAGTGCCGTGAGCATGGAGAGATCAGAAAGCCTGGCGGTGGAATTTGCCAACGCGCTATGGAGCAGGACCTTGTACTGTCCCAACATCCGTTCGGCGGTCTGACGCTCGAAGAGGTCGGTGTTGAACGTCAAATAGGCTTTGCGGGCAATCTCTGTTTCAATCGTCAGACTTAAGTCAAACTGCGCGGCTCCCGTCTCCACCTCAAATGGCACCCAACTCAAACCGTGGACGTTGATCTCCCCGATGGGAGCATTAGCCAAATTGAAGAACACTTGCACCAGCGGGGCAGAGCTATGGTCGCGATTGGGATGCATAGTTTCCACCAGCTTATCGAACGGGAAATCCTGATTGACGTAGGCCCCTAACGCCGTTTCGCGAATCCGCGCAAGCAATTCTTCGAACGTCGGATTGCCGGAGAGATCGGTACGTAACACCAACGTGTTGACAAACGAACCAATAATCGATTCGACCGCAGATTGAGTCCGGTTCGCAATAGCAGAGCCCACGGCGACATCGCTTTGGCCTGCATATCGACTCAAGAGGATCTGGAAACAGGCCAACAGGGTCATGAACACCGTCACATTTCGCTCCGCGCTGAACTGCTTCAGTCCTTCGATCAACGAGGCAGGCAACTCCAACGTACAATGCGAACCGTTAAACGTTTGCACCGCAGGCCGGGGATAATCAGTCGGCAACGAGAGCCTGGAAAGCCCTGCCAGTCTCTTCTGCCAATAATCCGATTGTGTGCGGAGCCAATCGTCGGTGAGACAGCGCCGCTGCCAAACCGCATAGTCGGCATACTGAAGGGGCACCGGATTGGCAGAAGGAGTCTCCCCTTGGCAGAATGCGTTATAGAAGAACGCAAACTCACTCCCGATCACACCGAACGACCACTGATCTCCGATAATATGGTGCATCGTGAGCACCAGCACATGGTCATCGGGCTCGACCTCAATCAATAAGAACCTTGCCAAAGGGCCCTTTTCAAGATCGAACGGCTGGTCCGCTTCCTGCTCCACAAGCCGAGCCGCCTCCTGCCGTCGCTGTTCACCCGGCAGCCGTGCGAGATCAACTTCAACCCAATGAGGAGGCCGGAAGGGGCTGATGATTTGGACCGGTCCCTCACCCGTCATGGCAAAGGTCGTCCTGAACGCCTCATGACGGTTACAGATGGCATCAATCGTACGTCGGAGGGCCGATTTGTTGAGTGGTCCCATCTGTCGCGAGGCAAACGGCATGTTATACGCTGTGCCTTCAGGAGCCAGCCGATACATGAGCCACATGCGTTGCTGAGAATAGGAAAGGGGCAGCGGCTGATTTCGGGGCACCCGAACGATCGGCGGAATGACTGAAGCTTTCCGCTCCCCCCGGCTCAAACGCATCACTTCTTCGGCTAAACCCACAATAGTCGGTCGCTCAAAAAGCACCCGTAGCGAGACTTCAACATCAAAGGCCTCTCGCATCCGAGAAACAAGCTGTGTGGCCAAAAGGGAGTGGCCTCCTCGCTCAAAGAAATTGTCATGGATGCCCGCCTCTGGTACTCCAAGAACAGACTTCCACAGCTCGGCCAACGCCTCTTCTACTTGATTCCTCGGAGCAACTCTGGCTGCCGTCAGGCCTGCGGTCTCTTCCGGAACGGGAAGGGCACTTCGATTGATTTTTCCTGTCACAGTGAGTGGCATGATTTCCACCCACAGAATGACGGACGGCACCATATATTGCGGTAATCGGGCCGCGACATAACTTCGAATCTGATCGAGGGTCGCTATGAGCTCCGGCCGGCCGGTCACATAGCCCACCAATCGTTGCTGCTCCGGCTTATCCTGTCGAAGCAGAACCGCAGCCTGATACACGCCCGGAAAGTTACCGAGCACATATTCGACTTCACCCAATTCGATCCGATACCCACGCAGCTTGACCTGCTGATCCACTCGCCCAAGAAACTCCACATTGCCGTCCTCGCGGTATCGAGCCCGATCGCCGGTCCTATACAGCCTGGCACCAGCTACGTGGGGATGCGCGAGAAACCGTTCTTGAGTCAACTTCGGCTGGTTCACATACCCGCGAGCCAGGCAATCCCCCGCCACATACAGCTCCCCCGGTACGCCAATGGGAACCGGCTCCAGATCCGCATCCAGCACATAGAGCTGCATATTGTTGATCGGTTTTCCGATCGGCACTCGGGCCCCTGCTTCCTCGCGTGTCGTTTGATACACGCTACACCAGACCGTGGCTTCCGTCGGCCCATATTCGTTGTACAGCGTGGCATGAGGCAGTAGCTGGTAGTGCGATCGGACGAGTTCAAGGGGAAGGCTCTCTCCGGCGGTAATGACGATGCGAAGTGATTCCAACTGGGCATTCAACGCGTCACCGAGTACGGTACGGTATAAAGAGGGCACCCATACAACATGGGAGATGCGGTGATGTTCGACGAGAACGGCAAGCTCTGTGGGATCGCGATGGGCGGCCTCAGAGGGAATGACTAATTGCCCCCCTTGCAACAATGTCCAGAAAATACCCGTCACGGATCCATCGAAGGCCAGAGAGAAGGTCAGCAAGAACCGGGACACCTGTTCCGGGTAATAACGAAGTCTGGCATAAAGGGAGATCACCAGATTACGGTGTGTCACTGCCACACCTTTGGGCCTTCCGGTCGATCCTGAGGTGTACATGATATAGGCAAGTTGATCAGGGAGAACGGGGGTCGCGAGATTCTTCCCCCTTCCGTTCACCGTGGGTTCACAGAGCATCTCCACATCACATACTTGGCCACCATAGCTGTGGAAATGGTTACGGAGGTGCCCCTGCGTCACCACGATAGAAACTTGCGCATCACTCAGCATGAGCAGGAGGCGGTGATCGGGAAAGGACGGATCCAAGGGAACATACCCCCCTCCCGCCTTGAGAATACCCAAGAGACCCACGATTCCGTCCACCGATCGCTCGACGCAGAGACCTACCGGTAGATCGGCGCATACCCCTAACTTCTGCAAGGCACGGGCGACTCGGTTTGCACGTCTGTTCAGCTCCTGGTAGCTGAGGGACTCGTCCCCACAGATGACGGCGATCGCGTCGGGAGTCCGCTCAACCTGTGCCTCGATGAGAGCATGGATACCGGCAGAAAACGGAACAGGGACTTCGGTTTGGTTCCATTCCAGGAAAATGTGCCGACGCTCCTCCGACGTGAGTAACGATAGCGCGCCAAGACGGGCCTCAGGTTTCTCGATGAGTTCCCCGAGGAGCGTCTCGAGTTGTCTCAACATGCGACTGACGGTCGAGTCATCAAAAATTGTGGAATTGTAGAGCAACGCCAGTTCCAAGCCTTGACCCTTGTTCACGACCATCAAAACCAAGTCGAACTCCGACACGGTCTGCTCCCAGGGAAGATGGGTCGCCTCAAGATCTCTGATTTTGAACGCGGACAAGGGGTCGTCTTCACACACAATCATCACGTTGAAGAGCGGGGAAAGCGTCCCCTCACGTCGTAATGACAGCGCCTCGATCACCTCTTCAAACGGCAGTTCCTGATGATCATAGGCATCTGCCACGACATGGCGTACTTGTTTCAACAAGTCTTGTCCGGTGAGTCCGTCCGAGAGTTCAGACCGCAACGCCACCGTATTGACACAGTACCCGATCACATCCTCGAGCTCTACACGACGCCTGCCGGCCACCACCGATCCGACCACGACATCAGACTCTTGTGTGTAGCGATGCAGCCATGTCACAAAGACGGCATACAGCACCATGAACGTAGTCACACCCTGCTGCTGGCAGAATCTATCCAAGGCAGCCGCAAGTCCCGGAGAGATAGACCGTGACCGCACGCCTCCCTCAAACGTCCGCATGCGCGGCCGTGGACGGTCGGATGGTAGCTCGACGGGCGGCCGGACACCGCTCAACTGTCCGATCCAGTATTCTCGATGTACCTCACGAAGGCCTTGATTGAGCCTAGTCCGTTGCCAATTCGCATAATCCATATACTGGAACTTCAGCTTCGATAGTCCAGCCCCTCGAATCTCACCTCCGGCTTCGTAGAGAAGCGCCAATTCCTTGCAGAAGACACGCAGAGACCAACCATCGGCTATGAGGCGATGGAATGTCAGCGCCAGGACATGCTGACCCTGGTCGAGTGCCGCCAGCGAGACCCTGAACAACGGCCCTCGTTCGAGATCAAACGGCTGGCCTGCCTCCGTTCGCAGGAACTGCCGGCCCTCTATTTCTTGCTCGGCCTGGCTCAGGCCCTGGAGATCCTGCTGCCTTATCGAGAAAACCGCCTCACCGGATACTTCCGCGAATCCCTCGCCCCGTTCCGATCCGAATCGGGTTCGAAGCATCTCGTGTCGACGGACAATTTCCTGTACCGACCGCTCCAACATCTCGAGGTTGAGAGAACCCCGTATACGCACACCCATGGAGATATGATTGATCGAGCTGCCAGGGTGAACCTGCTCCAAGAACCAGAGCCGCTGCTGCGCGAAACTGAGAGGCATCCTGCCTTGTCTTGATGCAGGAGAAAGCGACACGAAAGGAGTCTGTAACCCGCCGCCTGAGAATCCAAGCCCCTCCACGGCAGTCTCCGTCATATTTTTACTGGTGCTGAGTTCACTGACACGAGTGGCCAGCGCGGAAAATGTCGGAGATTCAAAGACAACACTGAGAGGGAGTTCGACGTGGAACACATCGAGGATTCGTGCCACAACCTGTGCAGCAAGCAGAGAATTGCCCCCGAACGCGAAGAAGTTCGCATGGCGTCGTGGCTGAGGTCCTCCCAGCACTTCCTGCCAGATATCAGCCAACCTTATCTCTACCTGAGTTCGTGGGATCTCGCTCAGCGGCTCAACGTTCTGCTCTTCCTCGGTCGTCCCCAGCGTACTCGTCCCAACCACGGCGAGCTGTCCGGACTCAAAGTTCGCCCTACAGGCGTGCCGCTGAATTTTTCCGCTGGAGGTTCTTGGAATCGTTCCGGATTTGACCAGCACCACATGGTGGACTTCCAGTTCATATTCGTCAGCCAGCGCACGACGGATACAGCTCATCACCTCCGACATGTCTGATTCAGGCAACTTTTTCTCAATCTCATAGACCAGCACCACGCGCTCTCCGGTCTCGCTCTCAATCGAAAAAGCCGCTCCACATCCTCGCCGCAGTCCCGGATGCGCTTGCTCGACCGTCCACTCCAAATCATGGGGATAATAGTTTCGCCCCCGCACAATGAGCAGCTCCTTGAGCCGGCCGGTTAGAAACAGCTCTCCCTGGTGAATGAATCCGAGATCTCCAGTCCGTAAATACGGGCCATCTCCTGACCCAGCAAGGGTCGCATTAAAAGTGACTTCACTTTCCTCCGGTCTCTCCCAGTATCCGGTAGCGATCCCGGCCCCAGCCAGCCACACCTCTCCCACTACACCGGCCTGGCATGAACGCTGAGTCGTAGGATTCACAATCAGCATGCGAGTCTCTGCGAGGGGCTTCCCGCATCCGACCAATGTCCGAGTCCCTCTTTCTGACACGGAAGACTCTTTGACAATCGAGTCAGCCAACGCCTCTGCCTCTACCTTCAAGAACGTCGGCTCAGCACCAGGCTGTTTCATCGTCACCAACAGCGTGGCTTCGGCAAGTCCATACGCCGGCGCAAACGACGTTCGCCGAAAACCCTGTGGTCCAAAAGTTTCGATAAACTGCTCAACCGTATCCGGATGGATGGGTTCTGCCCCACAACTTGCGACCGTCCACGTACTCAAGTCAGCCTGCCACTCACGCTGTTGCCGGACGGCCCGGAGACAAGACTCATAGGAAAAATTTGGTCCACCGCTGTGCGTGATGGAAAATCGGGACACCGCTTCAAGCCAACGCAGCGGTCGCCTGAGAAACGTGATGGGTGACATCAGATAGGCAGGGATACCGGCATAGAACGGGGCGATGATTCCATGCAGCAATCCATAGTCATGGAAATATGGCAGCCAACAGAGCGACCGGCTATGATCCGACACTCCTCCGGCCAGACTCAAGGCCTTGCAATGAGACAGCACATTTCCATGGCTGACCATGACGCCACGAGGAATAGCCGTCGATCCTGAGGTATATTGCAAATAGGCAAGGGCGGTTTCATTGAGACGGGGCAACTCGACTGCATCGGCTCGATCGTAAGGCTGATCAGTGGCCATCCATTCGATCTGGCTCCCATCCTTGGCAATCGAAAGTTCCGCGGAAACGGTCTCTATACCAGAGGTTGTGAGCACCAGCGACACCTGAGCATCCTCGATAATGGCGCGGAGCCTTGGCAGACTGTGCTTCCGCCTGACGGGATCCGGAGCGGGAGCAGGAACCGGCACCAGTCCAGCACACATACAGGCCCAAAACGCGCAGACGACATCGAGCCCCGGTGGGTAGAGGAGAAGGGCTCTCATTCCTGGTTGAACCCTGTGTGCAAGATGGCCGGCAAGTGAGCGCACCGTGCGTTCGAGCTCGCTATAGGTCAGCTGATGCTCAAGTTCAAGGGTGTCACGAACCGAAGCGTAGGCCAGTTGATCGGGTCTCTGGCGGCAGTGGTAGGCAAACAAGTCAGCTAATGTGCGGACAGGAGGAAACAGGGGTGGTGTCATGAAATCATAAGCCAATGAAAAATATGAAAATCACAAGCTATTAACAAGCACGCTGTTCCTAGAATGTCTATCGGAGCATGCACCCAAGTCCTTGCATTATATCTGAAAGGCTGAGCAGAGCATAGGGGAATTGCTTACAGTGACCAAAGGATTCATTATGATTAGCAAGAGTAATATAGGGCGTATCCAACACAAAGCATTAATCAGTTATTGCCCGCAAGAATTTCAGATGGAAATAGCACGCAACAGATATGTAGGGGTCTCTCCAAAGAAAATTTCTCGGCTGGGCGCAGTTTCGGAACCTCTGTGCCTCGAACGAGTGGTGCCAGGATAGAATCAGGAAAACGAAGGGTGAGGATGGAAAACCGATTGAAAAATTACCCTCCCCAGGGTAAGCTCCCCGATAGCCGATCACAACGATGATACATCCGCCCCCACCCTAGCCTGACGTGAGGCGAGTTCTACCAAGCGGAGAGGTGCGAGAGTGGCCGAATCGGGCAGTCTCGAAAACTGCTGTCCTGGCAACGGGATCGTGGGTTCGATCCCCACCCTCTCCGCCAAATCAAGTTCGCTCGTGCCGCCGGCCTGAGAATCAAGGCCGGCGGATCAGAACCTCATTCGCCGTTCATCTGCGCTTTTTCCTTCAACGCTCGTCTGAGTTCGACCATCGCAAGAGTATCGCGCTTACAGTAGGCCAGCAACGCTTCTTGGATTTTCGCCCGTTCAACCCAATCCGTTTCGACGAAAACCATGCGGTAATACTGACTGGCGGCATGGCCTCCCTCTTTGATCGCCAAATCATCATAGTCGAGAGAGGGGACCATGGCTGGCAGCACCGACTTGATGGAGTAGGACCCGCCGAACGCAGGATGGTAGTAATGGTCTCGTATGATCGGAAAGAGGTCCCACAGGCGACTGACGATACGCGACAGCGCTTCCCTAAGTGACGGAACCGCGGCGGCCAGCTGCTCCAAAATAGACCGTTCGTACGGCGAATAGACACAGATACTCCCCCACTCCCCCAGAGATTCCAGCAAGGATTCGGCAAGAACCTTTCGGGGATCGCTCACATCCCTGTGCAGAAACTCCTCATGGCGCAGCTCACCGGTTGCCTGTTCAATATGGTTTGACCACTGAACAGGCAGGGCTTGATAGGGTCTCGTATCCGAGATCCGAGGCACCGCCAACATGACCGTTTCAAAATCGAGGTGATGCACCGGATACTGCACGGCCTTCAACACAGGACCGAGCTTCGCAGACACCCACTCGACATTCTCCTTCACACGACGCTGAACCGGCGACAGCTTCGTACCGGCTGGAATTTCGTCGATTGTCGTCACCCCCTGTTGAGTCAGCTGACTGACCACCTGTTTCGATCCCGGTAAATAATGAATCCACCGCGCCGGCTTGTCTTTGGTGCAATGTTCCCAGAAAGGGCAATCGAAGGGTGTATGACAATGCTGGTCCGGTTCAATGGCAGGGGGTTGCGTCTGGAGCAACATGCGACTCATCGTAGCCAACCGCTCTGGCACCGCAGCTCGTCGTTGAGCCACAGCTTCGGACAGTTCCTGAATCACAAATAACTCTGTCAGATCGATCGCCCCATCTCGATACAGATACCCGGTATTGATATGCATGATACTGACGGAGACGAGCGTCAGCCCTGCGCCCAGTATCACTTCGCTTTGAACGGCGAGATCTTCGAGATGCACGTCTTTGACCTTCGTAGAAGACTTGACCTCGATGAGACGCCATCCACAAAACTGTTCCTCCGCGGTCAGGACACGTTCCAAGACATCCGCGCGAATCAGCACCCCACCGTGCAAAAACGTCGCTTCAAAAATTGCCGGCACAGCAAGGTCCTGGATCAGTGCGGCCGTCTGCGCAAGAGCGACTTCTGTCTGGCGATAGCCCGCTGCCACCAAAACACCGCCGGGAAAGCGACTCCGGGCCAACTCCCCGACTTCTGTTCCCATATCAAACATTGCCTGAGTCGCCGCATCCGGCTTGGTCGCGAGAGAGGGATGATGAACTTCGAGGTACAGGCGTTTGTGACATTGCAGGCCGGACAGGAATTTTGACTTTGACAGGCGCGGGACCTTCGGAAGAGGAACTGGTGAGAGATCGCTGAGGTCAGTCATGGTGAGACGACCCTAAACGGACAGACACACCTTTGTCCACCAGGATGCTGAAAAAGTCCGCCAGCTTCGTTCTCGCTTCACTCAGAGGCTCGACGTTGAAGAGAGTTTTTCGGAGATTGGAAACACTGGAGGGGCTTATCCGTTCACCAAGATCCATTTAAAGGGCGAACGGCCCACACGAAGTGCGGTACGTACCTCCCCCCTCTTCGCTTGCTACGGCCTTGCTGGCGGCCTTTTTGAGCATCCGAAACGAGCGACTTTTCCTACATCCTGTTAGGATGGCCCGCCATGACATCCCGTGTAGCACAGATCAGAAAGTCCGTCCTGACCCTTGCCTTACCAGTCACGGTCAGCAGCCTACTCCAACGCACCGAGGGCATCGCCGCTGTCTTTCTTGTCGGTGGTCTCGGCGCCTCATCCATTGCAGCCGTTGGACTCGGTCAGTTGCTGGCCTTCATAGCCACCACGCTCGTCTCTGGATTATCGGTGGGCGCAAACGTCCTCATCGCTCAATTGTGGGGTGCTCGCCGCACTAAAGACGTCGGGGAAGCAACCACTCATCTCCTTGGATTGGCAGCCATCGTATCCTGCTCGCTCGTGGTACTCGGATTGTCCCTGAATCGTATCACCATGGAGCTATTGGGCGCAGAGCAGGACGTCATCGCACTGGCCCTTCCCTACTCGAACTTCATCTTCCTGGTCATTCCCTGCACGATATTCTTGCAGGTCCTCTCATCGATTTTGCAAGGCACCGGAGACACCAAAACTCCCATGTACGCTTTGATCGGGGTGAATCTACTGTATCTCATGATCGCCTACCCGCTGGTCTATGGACTCTGGGGCTTCCCTGCCTTGGGTATCACCGGAGCAGCCGTGGCAGCCGGTCTCGCGGAAGGAACAGGCGTGGCCTACCTCTTCTGGGTCTGCCGAAAGCTCTTTAGGAAGTCACTTGACGTACGACGGGATCTCTTGCGCTCCACCTGGCAGATTGGTGCGTCGGTCTCCGGCGAGCGTATATTTCAACAGGCAGGGATTATCCTTTACACCAAGATCGTCCTACTGTACGGCACTGTGACCTATGCCGCTCATCAAGTCGGCTTGTCGATCGAATCCCTGTCATTCCTGCCGGGATATGGCTTCGCGATCGCGGCAGCCACGATGGTGGGACAGAGTATCGGCGCGGGGAAATATGTCCGGGCTAAATTGGAAAACTGGGAAGCGAATCGCCTGGCAACCGTCGCGATGGCGTCGATGGGCGTGCTGTTCTTTTTCTTTCCCTATGCGCTGCTCCGTGCCTTTACCAACGACGAAGCCGTCGTCGAACTCGGGACGGTGTTCCTGCGCATCGTCGCCATCCTCCAAGTACCGCTCGCCCTCACCATGGTCCTGGCCGGATCGTTACGTGGAGCCGGCGACACCCGGTTCATCATGTTGGCGACAACGATCGGCATGTGGGGAGTCCGTCTGCCCCTCGCGGCCATCGCAGGTCCCTGGCTCACACTCGATGTGCTTTTCGTGTGGAGCGCGATGATTGCAGATTGGACGGTCCGAATGGGGCTGCTACTTTGGCGATATCGATCCGAACGGTGGAAAGCGATTCAGGTCATTCGCTAACCCGCATTATTCATGACGGTTCGTCGCGAAATCGCCCGAAAGCGCTTCCTCGTGAAGCGGCATTGGGAATGTTGAATTGTCGGAATCGGAAGAGGCCTCAAGGTGAGGCGTAAAACGTAAAGTGGAGGATATCGACGATCTGATGATTTCCAAACATTCATCATTCAAAATTCGACATTTAGTATTCGACAGATCGTCAGATCTACCGAAAATCTACCGATCAACAGATTCCTGAATTGCTTCACGAATGACGCTTCACTCGCCGGGGGCGCTGATTTTTCTATTGCATTCATTGTCAGATTGTCAGTACGCTACTCCACCAGATAGACGAAAACCGAAAAATGCCTGCTACCATGAACCTGGCGTTGTTTCTACGACGTTCTGGATACAGTAACTTCAACATAATCATCACATTTGAAGGGAGATCATGATGAAAACAAAAGCGATTTTCTATCACGCTGGATGCCCGGTATGCGTCGCAGCCGAGCATAGCGTCGCCAACGCCCTGGATCCGTCAAAATATGCCGTGGAGATCGTCCATCTCGGTACGAACAAAGCCCGTGTGAAAGAAGCGGAAGCAGCCGGTGTCAAGTCAGTTCCGGCTCTAGTGATGAATGGAGCAGCCTTTCACATTAACTTCGGCGCCGGCATTGACGCATTGAAGTAACTGTTTCCGTCTGCTGACGACCCTGAGTTAAGGGGGGCCTGTCCAACGGCACGTCCTCTTTTTTTCGCCGTCCAATACCAAAGTTCAGCCGAGGCGGCTCATTTTCCCGCGCGCTTCCGTCGGCTGTAAACCTTTGTTAGGCATTTTGCGCACATATCGAGAAAGTAGTTTCCACCGGCCCTCGAAGGGCTTTAACGCGTCGATTGATAGCGCGGTGTGAAAAGAACCAGGAGCCTTCGGTCGAATACCGCCATGCTTGCGGAGATACCTTCGATATCCTCGAGCTAGAATTCGACGAAGCTCGCGCCAAGTCAGAATAAAAAACCGATCGCTGCCGCTTTTGCTTAGGGCCACAAGCACACAGACTAGGCCGGGATACGGTTCATGTTCCACGCCCACTGGTATTTGACGTCGGCCTTTCCGGCTGACTTTGAGAAAGCGACGAACATCGAACTGCCATGTCGAGCCATTGATCGCCTTCACCTGAATCGCGAGGTAGCGCCGCGCGGCCCCGAAGCGATGATGTCGTAATGAGGAACGTTACCGGCGAAGGGAGTGGCCAGAAGACCGCGACGGCACAGCTCTGCTGCTACGAGAAACTCGCCAATCGCCCCCGTTAGTTTGTTCTCTAGGCCTGTGGCCATCCGCTTCTCTCAAGAGGCCTAACGGTTGACATGAGTGGCGTAGAAAGTGAAGCAACGAGGGCGCACCGCTTTTCACTGTCTGTGTTGATGGCATTGTTAGCCACACTTCTCTCCAACCGCTGTAACGATAGCCTCGATCCTTTTCTTAGCTTCATCTGTTCGGAAAGATGCACGCTTCTGTTTCTCCTTCTCAGACACGTACCCAGTCCCTCGATATTCGTTCAACAGCGTTACGTTTTTCTTTAACGTGACCATGGCCTTTATCTCTTTGTTCAGCCAACGTTCCATCTCGTTGATTCGATCGACACTTACTCGACGAGCTTCTTTTTCTTCATTGTAATCGTCAAAGTGGTCGAAGACGTATGTGTACTCGCGATCTTCATGGTCGCCCAATTTATTTCTGACCTGGCTGTGAATCTCGTTGTAAGAGAAGTGATTCCCGCAGCGAGAGATCACGGGATTGCAGCCGTCGTTGTTATCGCCGGTCTTGCCAACGTAAAGTTTCGTGTCCGTCTTCGACTTCGCTATGACGACGTATACGGCAAACCTCCGCTTTACGCTTTCCCTATGCAGTGTGAACTCGTATGACATTGTGTGGCTAACTATTGAGCATACTGACCGGCATTCCGCAGGCCCGCCTTGTTCATTTGGTCTCTTTGGTCTATCCGGTCTTTTGGTTGAACGAAACTAACCAGCTAAACAAAACAAACCAGATCAACCAGACAAACCAGTTATTAGCAATTCGTTGGCCTCGTGTCTACTCCAGTTCCGATGGTCACCTCGATTCTCGCGACCCCCTTCACGTTGGCGCACAGATCTCCGAGGCCTGGTGTCACTAACCGGAACGGGCCGCCTTTCACATCAGACAGCGATGCTCCATCGAGTTCATAGACCAGAATCCCGTGCTCTCTCGCCTGTTGGAGCGTGAGGCAGACTGAATACTTGCCGTCTCCCGAATGCACCGTCACATGATCCGCCCCGATGGCCAGCGCCGGAATATCGAGCAGGCCCTTCACGCGAATCCCTTTACCCCTCATGCCTGGCATCACCGTCGAAATATCGAGCTGATGTTCTGCCGGCAACGATGCGATCGCGGCACGATCGAACGAGATAGGCTGAACCACCGCCCCATCGATCCGTACAACACCGGGACCGGTTCGATCCCGCTCAGTGATGGTCTTAATCACCGCCGTCAGCAGGTCGTTCAGCGGCGTCGGAATGCCGAATTTACGCCCGAGCTTCGCGACATACCCGTTCAGAAAGTCGATCTCGGTCGGACGACCGGCCTTCCAATCGTCATACATTGAGGTATGGATATCCCGTATCTCGCTCGTCCAACGGACCACCTTCTCCGCCATGTCAGCGGCTAACGGCACTTTCGCGCTGGCCGCTACCGCCACGATTTCACCCACGACCTGGTGAATCACTCGCAGCATCTCGGGATGATCGAGCGCCTTGGCCACTTTGTCGTCGATCATCACGGTCAAGGGATTGAAGACGCAATTCCAACACATCTTCTCCCACTTGCTGCGCCGGATATCGTCGGCCAGCTGGCAAGGAATCCGCGCCCGCTTGAACAGATCTGCGATGGCCAGCAGACGAGCGCTCTGATTCCCCATCAGCTCCCCGATCGCTACAGCCCCTTTCTTATAATGGTCGATGACGCCGGGTGCCGCGATCTTGGTATAGATATACGCGATACCACCGACGACACAATCCCGTTGAACGCGCGCCAGGATGCGATCTTCCGTATCGACCCCATTCTGTAGGGTCAAGATGACAGTCTTATCGGTCAGGACCGGCTCGATTTGGTTCAGCACCTCATCCAGATCGTAGGCTTTCACAGAGAGAATAATCAGGTCCGGCTTCGGGAGATCTCGCGGATCGGAAGCGGCTGGTGGATGTACGGTGAAGGAACCATCGGCACTGCGAATCGTGAGACCATTCTGCTTCACGGCTGCGAGCGTCTTGGGCCGCAACAGGAAAGACACAGAGAGATTCGCTTTCGCTAAATGTGCGCCAAAGAACCCACCGACTGATCCAGCCCCTACCATCAGAATCTGTTTCATCATGCACCTCACAAGAATAGCGGACGCGTACTATACCACGCAGATTCGTTGGCTCGAAATGAGCTACAATTCGCGCATCTACTCAGGTAGATAGGCTGAAGGCTTTTAGGGGTTGGGCTTCTTGCGCAACGAGGATTCATCTCTGCTTGAACCCAAGATCGTTGAAACCGAAAAGGTGTTAAAAGACTTGGTTCATACCCTGCGAGATATTTTTTAACCTTCAGCCTAAACACCTGAGCAGTTACCAATCCGCCCATGGCCACTGACGATCAGATCCTCCTCGCCCGCAAACACCTCGCGTCCGCTCGGAAGGTGACCGTCCTCACGGGAGCCGGCATCTCCGCCGATAGTGGCGTCCCCACATTTCGCGGGACGGATGGCCTGTGGCGCAACTTTCGCGCGGAGGATCTCGCAACCCCTGAGGCGTTTGAGCGGGACCCGCGGCTGGTCTGGGAATGGTACAACTGGCGGCGTGAATTGATTGCCACGAAATTGCCAAATCCTGCCCACCACACGCTCGTGGAGCTTGAACAGCGATGGACCGATCGAATGTGGCTGATCACGCAAAATGTCGATGGGCTCCATCGAGCCGCCGGAGCACAACGCCTCTCTGAAATTCACGGCAACATCTGGAAGGTTCGCTGTACGGGCTGTGGCGTCATCTCGGAAAATCGGGAGATCCCTCTTCCCATCCTGCCGACGTGCCGGTTGTGCCATGCACTCCTCCGGCCTCATATCGTCTGGTTTGGGGAGTCGCTCTGGGAGGAAGACTTGCGCCGTTGTAATGAGGCCCTGCGGGCTTGCGACCTTCTCCTTGTGATCGGCACATCGGGAGTCGTCTATCCCGCCGCAGGCTTTGCGTCGGTTGCGAAGGGGGTCGGCGCGCTGGTCATCGAGATCAATCTCGAGAGCACCCCGCAGTCGGACCTGGTTGATCTCTCGCTGCAGGGCCGCGCGAAAGATCTGGTTCCGCTACTTCTTTAACACCGTCACCAGCAGGCTGCGGAAAAACGATGCATAGGAGACCGTTCCCGTAGGATGCTCAAAAAGGCCAGGCTTCTCACCCGCCCGCCCTAGCGCGCCGAGACGCGCCTTGTCCCAAGCAAGGCCGCAGCGAGTGAAGGGCCGAGGAGGTACATACCGCACTTCGTGTGGGCCGTTCGCCCCTGCAATAGGTCTTGGCGAACGGAAAAGCCCCTACAGTGCTTCCGACCTCCGAGAGTCTCGATCGGTACGTTGAGGGTCTGAACGATGCGAGAACGCTGCTGGCGGACTTTTTCAGCATCCTACTAGAGGAAGAAGCTCCTCCAACGTCCGAATCACGTACCCGCTCGACGCCTGAACGCGCCCTGGTCGATCCAGCAACACGCCGGTCAGCCCGGCCTTCGTCGCACCCTCCACATCGTCCCGGACACTGTCACCCACATGCATCGCTTCGTCCGGATCGGCCGCATGTTTCTCAAGGGCAATCTCGAAAATCTTCGGCGCCGGCTTGGCGGCCCTGGCGAGGCTTGAAATCGTCACAGATTCAAAGAGCCGGTCGATTCCAAGTCCCCGTATCACAGGAAAGAGCCGGGAATCGAAGTTGGACACGATCCCCAGCTCGAACCCCTCTTCACGCAGCCTGGTCAGCACGGCATGGGTTTCAGGAAACAATACCCAGGAGCGAGGATCTTCAAACACCTGAAAGACCTGCTCGAAGAATTCATCGAACCGCTCGAACATCCCGACGCGATAAAACACGTTGTGTACGATGTCGAACCACCAGAGCCGTTCACACTGCTTCAACTCGATAGGATCCGTTGCGGCAAAGACCGGCGGCGATGCGTCGCGAAAGGCACGCTGAAAGGCTTGCGCAATCGATGCCTGCGAGTCGGGAGTCTGCCGAAACCCGTGCTGAACCGCATACGTTAGGTAGATATCTGTTACCGAACCCTTAATATGAAACAGCGTTTCGGCTGCATCAAAAAAGATGACGTGGATTGGGGTCTTCATTGGCCGTACAAATCCCACGAATGTCGAATTGTAGTCAGTTCAAAAATCCGAAGTCAAAACAATCACCTATCGTGCGATTTCTTGACAAAGAATACCCCCACTGCTAGCTTCGATATAGTTCAATAACATTGGAGGGTTAGGTGGCTTCAACCATCTTTGTCGTCGACAGTAGTCCCGCCGTCCGTCGGCTGGTCGAGCAGATCTCGAAACCGGAAGGGTGCGATGTCGTGGGATTCCAGGATGGCCCCGCAGCCTTGGAAGCGGCACGCCGGATGAGCCCAAATCTCATCATTGCAGATTATCATTTGGAGAACATGACCTTTTCGGGGTTCTGCAAAGAAATCCACAAGCTGGATAACCTGGCAGAAACCTATATTGTCTCCCTGATCAGCTCTTCAGATCGTGTGGATGAAACCCACTTACGTTCGTTGGGGGTGAAGGCTTTTCTCAACAAACCATTTCAATCAGAAAACCTCATCGATTTGATCAAGGATCTGGAAACACAGCAGGCATCTAGTACGAACGGAACAAAGAAGAAATCTCGCTCCTGGCCTCCGGTCTCAAGCGCGACGGACTCCGATGATGATGCCTTCAACGATGACAGTCTGACTGAGGAAGAAGAAGAACAGGCGATCGCACCCCACCCCCAAACGAAAGACTCCCCCGTGACCACCGCCACAGCAGCGCAGGCCTCGACAACGGAACCGGAAGAAGCGATGAAGGGCCTTTTCGGTCAACTCCTTCAGTCCATGTCAGAACGGACGGAAAAAAAGATTGCCGACCTGCTCCCCAGGATGGTGGGGAAAGATCTGGCAACCCTCGTGGCTAAAACCGTGGACACCGAGGTACACGCACACATAGGTGCGTCCCTTTCGGAAGAGCGGCTGACTCAGATGCTTGAACTGTTGCTCATGACAGCCCTCCCAAAGGTCCTCTCACGGGAAATGTCCCTCCTTGAACCCATCATTCGACACAGCATTTTCGAAATCGCGAGCCCCATAATCAAAGAACGCATCGATCAATTCGTCCGTGAAGAAATCAATGCCGTTCGCACCACACTGTCCGATATGGTTCGGGAACAACTCGGATCGCTTGAGGGACTCGTCAAGGAAGAGATCCAACAGGCTGCTGCCAAGCAGACCGCTGGAGTGGCCGAAGCACTCGTCCAGGCGACGGCCCGAGAGCAGGTCGAACAGGCTGTTCTGCGTCTCGTGCCAGACCTGGCCGAAGAGCAGATCAAAGCAGAGATCACACGCCTCACACAAGCCGCGTAGCCTCCGCTCCGACTTACCCTTTCTTGCTCTTCTTACCCTTACTCCGTCTGGCTGTCGCCAGTGCTTTCACCCGCGCGACATTCTTCCGATGCTTCTTTCTCGTCTTGCGGTCCTTTTCACGCCCTGTGGCCATAGTCTCTCCAAATTGTAAAAAGTGGAAGCGGAACGAACCACTCACCTTCGCCTTGTGCGAGTCTGTATAACACACGGCTCTACACCCCTCAAGCTATGTGCGTCTCCCACTTCGCCTTGAGAGGCACGCACCCGCATGCTAAGATGCCCCGCTTATTCGCGCGAGACTCGCGAGACTTGCGAGAAAAGCGGGACGGGTCGGAAGTTTCATCTTCGCGAGTCCCGCCTGTCGCGCACGTCCTGCTTGTCTCGCTCACGATTCACGAACGCCGGACGAAGACTGAATGAGCACACCCCAACTCGATAAAATCTATGAGCCCAAGGCGGTCGAAGCACGTTGGTCTCAGGTCTGGAACCAGCAAGGCTATTTCCACGCCGCGCCGACCCATCCAGGCCAACCGTACTGTATTGTGATTCCCCCACCTAATGTCACAGGCTCACTCCATGTCGGCCACGCGCTGAATCATTCGATACAAGACATCCTGATACGCTGGCGACGCATGCAGGGCCGCAATGTTCTCTGGCTGCCTGGCACCGATCATGCCGGGATTGCCACGCAGAACGTCGTGGAAAAGCAGCTCATGGCCGAAGGCGCTTCTCGGGAATCCCTTGGACGTGAACGCTTCATCGAGCGCGTCTGGCAATGGAAGACCACCTTCGGAAATACGATCGTCAGTCAACAGAAGCAACTGGGAGAATCCTGCGACTGGGACCGTCTACGATTTACGATGGACGAGGGACTTTCACAAGCCGTCTTAGAAGTCTTCGTCCGGCTTTATGAAGATGGCTTGATTTATCGTGGCGAACGGCTGATCAATTGGTGCCCGCGCTGTCTGACGGCTCTGTCGGACATCGAAGTCGAACACGAAGATGTGAAAGGGAAGCTCTACCATATCCGCTACCCTCTTGTGGACGATCCCCACACTGCACTTATCGTGGCGACGACACGACCAGAAACGATGCTAGGCGACACGGCAGTGGCAGTCCATCCCAACGACCCGCGTTATCGCCATCTCATCGGCAGAAAAGTTTGTTTGCCGCTGACCGCGCGTGAAATTCCAATCGTGGGCGATTCGATTTTAGTGGACCTCGAGTTCGGCACCGGCGCTGTGAAAATTACCCCGGCACACGACTTTAACGACTTTGAGGCTGGTGAGCGTCACAAGCTACCGCGAATATCTATTTTCACTGCACGAGCTGAGATGGACGGGATTGGACTCCACGAAGCCCAAGTTGATCCGTCGTTGAATCTTGCGCTCAAGCCTGTCCCAAAAGCACGCTCAATTGTGGTAGACGCGCTGACAGAACGAGGCAGTCTTGAGAAGGTCGAAGACCACAAGATGGCGCTCGGAAAATGTTATCGCTGCAAGACAGTGGTCGAGCCTTACTTGTCGCCACAGTGGTTCGTGAAGATTAAGCCACTGGCCACACCAGCGATCGAAGCCGTCGAAACCGGAAAGATTCGCATCATCCCGGAAGGCTGGACCAACAACTATCTAGGCTGGATGCGGGAGATCAAAGACTGGTGTATCTCGCGACAAATTTGGTGGGGGCACCAAATTCCAGCTTGGTACTGCACGAAATGCAACCACGACCACATATTAAAGACCGAACACTCCGTTGGAGCAGCAGCGGAAGGTGGAATCCTTCCCGAAGTTACAAAATGGAATTATACGTTTACGCAAGAGGCGCAACCCATCGTGTCACGGTCTGCTCCAACGCGCTGTCCCAATTGTGGAGGGCAGGATTTCTTGCGGGACCCTGACGTCCTTGACACCTGGTTTTCGTCCGCCCTCTGGCCCTTCTCCACGCTGGGATGGCCGGAGCATACTCCCGAGCTGAAGACGTACTACCCAACCTCGACGCTCGTCACCGGCCTCGACATCCTCTTCTTCTGGGTCGCCCGCATGATTATGATGGGCCTGAAATTCATGGGCGATGTCCCCTTCCGCGACGTGTACATCCATGCCCTCGTGCGGGATGCCGAAGGGCAGAAGATGAGCAAGTCGAAAGGCAACGTCATCGATCCACTACATGCAATGGAGCAGTTCGGCACCGACGCATTTCGCTTCACGCTCGCTTCGATGGCCTCACCGGGGCGCGACATCAAACTCGCGGAGGAACGGATCGAAGGCTACCGCAATTTCGCCAATAAAATCTGGAACGCCGCCCGTTTCGCCCACATACACCTTGCCGGCATAAAGGAATCACAGCCTCCGACCGATCGGTCCTTTCCCGGTCTATGGATACGAAGTAGGCTGAACGACACCATCCAGATTGTGACTAAGGAGCTAGCCGCCTATCGGTTTGATCGAGCGACTCATGCTCTCTACCAATTCTTCTGGCACGAGTACTGCGATTGGTACCTTGAATTGATCAAACCTGTCCTCCAGGATCCTGTGCATCCTCAAGGTTCCACAACCCGACGGACGCTCCAGGATACGCTCGAAGTCTTTTTGCGACTACTTCATCCTTTCATGCCCTTTATTTCCGAAGAAATTTGGCAGACCTTACCTCACGAGGGTGAGACCATTGCCACCCAACCCTATCCGGTCCCTCAGACGCACTGGCACGAGCCGTCTGCGGAAGAGACATTTCGTCTTTTTGAGCAGAGTATCAGTCTGATCCGGACCGCTCGCGTACTCCTCAACTATCCACCGGGACAAGAGGTACGCGTCTTTGTGACCCATGAGGAGCCGGCAGCGAGCGCGGCACTGGTTACGCTTGAACAGGACCTCGCGCATCTCGGACGAGGACGGATCTCGCCCGCTCCTATCTCCCAGTGGCCGACATCGAATGTACTCCGCCTCGTCACAGGCGGCGTCACAGTGGGCGTGTCCGTCGAGGGTGGCGTGGACCTCCAGAAAGCGCTCGACCGCCTCGTGAAACAGATCGCAGAAACCGACAAGGAGTCCCAGCGGCTCGACGGCAAGCTAAAAAATGTGGACTTTGTCTCAAAAGCTCCGCCAGAAGTGATCACCGACCATCAGGACCGCCTTCGCGCACTCTCTCGTGACCGCACCATGTTGACCAGCAGCGAACAGCAGCTGCGTGCGATGTTGGGAGCCTAAGCATGGTGGCGCTGCCGGCTGTTGCTATCCGACGTGCGGTCCGGATGGGGCTCGAAGAAGACCTCGTCCAAGGCGACATCACGACAACGGCACTCTTTGCCGAATCTACCCCTGCCCACGCCAAGATCATCGCCCAACAACCCCTCGTCGTTGCAGGGATGGCAGCGGCCATTCAAACATTCATCGCGGTGGATGCTTCTCTCAAACTTACTCCATCCCGACGAGATGGATCGCATGCCAAAAATGGAGATGTGCTATTGCGGATCGAAGGCGATGGACGATCCATCTTGATGGCTGAACGAGTCGCCCTGAACTTCCTCCAACATCTCTCCGGGATCGCCACCCTGACCAGTCGCTTCTGCCACGCTGTTCATGGCTATCCGGTCAACATTATGGATACAAGAAAGACTCTCCCTGGATGGAGAGCTCTTCAGAAATGGGCTGTGTCGCTTGGCGGGGGAACGAATCACCGTGTTTCGCTCGGCGATGGCATCTTGATCAAGGACAATCATCTGGCTCTGATGAAAAACAAGAAGCCGGCTGTCCTTACAGCCTGCCGAATAGCGCAAGCAATGGCCTCCAAAGACAAGCCCGTGATTGTCGAAGTGGAATCGTTATCGGAAGTTCACGACGCTCTTCATGGCAAGGCTGACATCATTCTCCTGGACAATATGACTCCCGCCACAGTCAAGCAAGCGGTGAAACTCGTCGACGGCCGTGCGCTAGTGGAGGTCTCGGGAGGCATCACCCTGAAAAATGTCCGCACCATGGCTGCGGCCGGCCCCGACCGCATCTCCATCGGAGTCCTCACTCACTCAGCTCCCGCCGCAATGCTCAGTCTAGTACTCGAACCACGCCGCCAGCCTAGCAGGTAACTGGAAATTATTGGGTCACCCATGAACTTTGACGGTCCATACATGTATTACAGCAAAATACCACTCCCACAGGATGCTCAAAAAAGTTCGTCCAGCAAGGCCGCAGGCGAGTCGAAACCGGAGGAGGTACAGACCGCACTTCGTGTGGACCGTTCGCCCTTGCAATGGATCTTGGCGAACGGAAAATCCCCTCCAGCGCTCCCGATTTCCGAGAATCTCATTGGGTACGTTGAGGATTTCGATGAGCCGAGAACGAAGCGTGGGAAAAGGCGCGTCTTGGCGCGCCGGGGTCGGGCGGGTGGAAGAACGACTTTTTCAGCATCCTGTTAGCTAACTCGTGCAACCCTCGCCACCACTCACACGAGACACGATCCAGAGCACCCTGTCGACCACGTGGCTGGGGCGTCGCATCGAACTGTTCGATAGCCTCCCTTCAACGAACAGGGAGGCCGTTCAGCTCGCAGAGGCAGAAGTGGAACATGGCACCGTCGTCGCCGCCGATAGCCAGACCGCCGGACGCGGCCGTCTCTCCCGAACCTGGTTTTCTCCGCCCGGTGCCAATCTCTACTGTTCCATAATCCTCAGAGCAGCACGCCCACCGGAACGGCTCACCGAATGGCTCTCCTGGTTGCCGCTGACCTCTGCACTGGCCGCAGCCGAAGCGATCGAACAGGTCTCGTCCACCCACGTCTCCGTGAAATGGCCCAACGATCTCCTGATCTCGGAACGAAAAGTCGGCGGAATCCTCTGTGAAAGCGGTACAGATACGCGATCAGACCCTTTCCAGATCATCGGAATCGGCATCAACGTCAACCTTGACCACGGTGACTGGCCCGCTGACCTTCGCGACTCAGCAACGTCGATATGGCAGGAACGGAAGCTCGTCGTCGACCGCAACAGACTGCTCGCGCAACTGCTTCTCGAACTCGAACAGTGTCTTGATGAATTGGTCGTTCACGGAACGAATCGGATCGCGTTGGCCTATTACCAACGATGCTCGACCATCGGTCACACGGTACAAGCGACGTTGGCCAATGGAGACGTGGTCGTCGGGCTTGCTGAGAGAATCGGCCAGGATGGATCCTTGCGCGTGCGACCGCAGGCAACTCAACCTGGATCGGGAACGCCGGAGGTCGTCCACTTGCGCGTGGCGGACATCATCCACGTGAGGACCTAGCAGCCTACTGGCCAAACCACCCAACCGAAACGTACAATAGGTCCCATGCTCGTCGTCGTCGATATCGGCAACACCAACATTGTCTGGGGCGTCTACGACGACCGCACCCTGGCGGCTCATTGGCGATTGGCCACGGACGTGAAAAAAACCTCGGACGAATACGGCATCCTCTTTGCCAATTTCTTCACGGCAGCAGGGATTCCCTCTCAACGTCTCTCCGGCGCCATCATCTCCAGCGTCGTGCCTGCTCTGACTGGGACTGTCGAAGACATGCTCGAACAATATTTTCATCAGCATCCCCTGGTCGTCACATCGGATACTGACACGGGACTCACGCTCCGTTACGCCAACCCAAAAGAAATCGGCAGCGACCGGCTGGTGAATGCCGCAGCCGCTTATCATAAATATCGCCGCGATCTCATCGTCGTCGATTTCGGCACCGCCACGACCTTTTGCGCCGTCACGGCAGAGGGCCACTACCTCGGAGGTGTCATCGCCCCCGGCCTCGAGATTTCGGCGGAGGCCTTGTTCACACGCGCCGCCAAACTGGCGAAGGTGGAATTGATCCGTCCTAAGACCGTGATCGGCACCGACACCGCCGGCAGTATTCAAGCCGGCCTGTTATTCGGGTACGCAGGACTAGTCGATACCGTGGTCCGGCGAATGGAACAGGAGCTCGGACGCTCCGTCTATGTCATCGGCACGGGAGGGCTCAGTTCTATCCTGGCAGCCGAAACTACTTCCATTCAAAAAATTGAACCGCTCCTGACGTTAGAAGGTCTTGAACTTCTCTACCGACGCGCTCAGGGTTCTCCTCCTCCCATCATGCAAGTCTGAAGACTGCCGTTCCCTGCACAAGTAATTAATTTTTATGGTCCGGTTGACTTTATGGACCCTGTGGCTATCTCCTGACAAATAAAGGAGTCTTTCATGACTGAGGAACACCAGAACGCGAATACAATCGGGAACTTGGATACTCCATCGCCCGACGATTGCCCAGCCACGGAGGAAACAGGCCTGGTCGAGGAGCTTCAGTCGGCTCTCGCGGAAAAGACCGAAAAATTCAAGGAACTCAACGACAAGTATCTGCGACTCGCCGCTGAGTTTGACAACTTTAAGCGCTTGGCTCAGCGGGACCAGCGCGATCAGATCCGATTCGGCAATGAACAATTGCTCAAGGAACTCTTGCCGGTTGTCGATAATTTGGAACGGGCTATCAAGGCTTCACGCGAGGGGGGGGGCAACGACGTTCTCATCCAGGGCGTGGATCTCACTCTCAAGCAATTGGCGGGAGCCTTAACGAGATTTCACGTCATACCAGTCGAGGCGGTCGGCCGGCCGTTCGATCCCGCCACGCATCAAGCCGTCACCTCCGTCGCGTCCCAGAAGGTTCCGGAGCTGCATGTAGTGGACGAGTTTCAGCGAGGATACCGCCTGCATGACCGTATCTTGCGGGCAGCCATGGTGAGCGTGTCCACTGGACAGGCACAGGACGACGCGCCAGGAGCAGACGAGACGATCGGTTTATCGTAACAACATCATCTAAGACAGACCTAGTCAGGGAGGAGTAGGCACATGGGCAAAGTGATCGGCATCGACCTTGGAACCACGAACTCCTGCGTTTCCATCATGAGCGGCGGTGAACCGGTTGTGATCGCCAACGCAGAAGGAGCCCGCACGACACCGTCCGTCGTCGCCATTACAGACAAGGGAGAACGCCTTGTCGGACAGATCGCAAAGCGGCAAGCGATTACGAATCCGGAGAACACGATTTTCTCCGTGAAGCGCCTGATGGGACGCAAATTCCGCAGCCAGCAAGCACAAGACGCTACCAAACGCCTTCCCTATAAGGTGTCCGAGGGGGACAACGGCGATGCGCACGTCGAACTGCGCGGCAAACGCTATAGCCCGCCGGAAATCTCCGCCATGATTCTGCAGAAGATGCGGCAGACGGCAGAGGACTATCTCGGCGAGAAAGTCACCGAAGCGGTCATCACCGTCCCGGCCTACTTCGACGATAGCCAGCGCCAAGCCACCAAGGATGCGGGCCAGATCGCAGGCTTGAACGTCCTCCGGATCATTAACGAACCGACAGCCGCGTCCCTCGCCTACGGTCTGGACAAGAAGAAGGACGAACGGATCGTCGTTTATGACCTGGGTGGCGGTACGTTCGACGTGTCTGTCCTCGAGATCGGCGACGGCGTCTTCGAGGTCAAGTCGACCAACGGCGATACCTATCTCGGCGGCGACGACTTCGACCAGCGCGTCATGGACTGGTTGGTCGATGAGTTCAAGAAGGATCAAGGCATCGACCTTCGGAAGGATCGGATGGCCCTCCAACGCCTGAAAGAGGCGGCGGAACGCGCCAAGATCGAACTCTCGTCTTCACAGGACACCGAAATCAATCTGCCCTTCGTCACCGCAGACGCCAGCGGACCGAAACACATGGTCGTAAAACTGACCCGTTCGAAGCTTGAACAGTTGGTAGACGACCTGATTAAACGAACGATCGAGCCCTGCAAGAAGGCGCTCTCCGACGCCGGCGTATCTGCGGGCGACATAAAGGAAGTCGTCCTCGTCGGCGGCATGACCCGCATGCCGAAAGTCATTCAGGCCGTCAAAGAGTTCTTCGGAAAAGAACCGCACCGGGGCGTGAATCCTGACGAAGTGGTGGCGATCGGCGCCGCCATTCAAGGCGGCGTGCTCAAGGGCGAAGTGAAGGACGTGCTGCTCCTCGACGTGACGCCGCTCTCGCTGGGCATCGAGACTCTCGGCGGTGTCTTTACAAAGTTGATCGAGCGGAACACGACCGTCCCGACAAAAAAGAGCCAGGTCTTCTCGACGGCTGCCGACAATCAAACGGCGGTGACCATTCGAGTCTTCCAAGGCGAACGCGAGATGGCGAACGATAACAAGCTCCTCGGCCAGTTCGACTTGGTCGGCATTCCTCCCGCGCCCCGTGGGATGCCGCAAATCGAAGTGACGTTCGACATCGACGCCAATGGCATCGTCCATGTCTCGGCCAAAGACTTGGCGACACAAAAAGAACAGTCCATCAAGATCACGGCGTCCAGCGGCTTGAGTAAAGAAGAAGTCGAAAAGCTGGTGAAGGATGCACAGGCCCATACCGACGAAGATAAAAAGCGGCGGAAGACCGCCGAAGCCAAAAACCAGGCCGACACCCTGATCTACCAGACGGAAAAGAATCTGAGCGAGCACGGCGACAAGATCGCTGCAGAAGACAAGACCAAGATCGAGGAAGCGGTGGCTTCGCTGAAGAAAGCGATGGAGGGAACGGACCCCGGAGCGATTGAGTCCGCCACCCAAACATTGACGACCGCGTCCCACAAGTTGGCTGAGGAAATGTATAAGAAGGCTTCGGCATCGGCTGCAGCCGGTAGCGGCGCCGACGCCGGAGGCGGCACCGGAGCCGGCGAGACCAAGACGGATGAAAAAGTCGTCGACGCAGAATTCGAAGAAGTAGACAAAGACAAAAAGTAAGTTAGAATACCGTCAGTGAGACCGAGCTTCGCGGATGCACGGGGTTCGGTCTTCCTGCACTGCCACCCAGAGAAACGGCGTCCGTGGCCAAGCCCAACTTCTACGAAACCTTAGGCGTCGAACGAACCGCGTCCGACGACGAGCTCAAGAGGGCCTATCGGAAGATGGCCCGCCAACACCATCCCGACCTTCAGACGGGAGAGGCCCAGAAGAAAGCGTCAGAAGAAAAGTTCAAAGAAGTCAATGAAGCCTACGAGACGCTGAGCGACCAGGAAAAACGCAAACGCTACGACATGTTCGGTCACGCCGGGGCGCAACAGGGTGGCGGTCCTGATGGCTTCGGATTTGGCGGAAGCGGCTTCGGCGACGCTTTCAACGACATCTTCGAGGATTTTTTCGGGGGCCAGCGAAGCGGCAATCGGGCAGAGCGCGGCAACGACCTCCAATACAATCTGGAACTGACCTTCGAAGAAGCCGTCTACGGAAAAGAAGCCAAACTCAAAATCCCGCGATGGGAAGTATGCACCGACTGCAAAGGGAGTGGCGCCAAGAGCGCGGCATCGGTCAAGACGTGCCCCAGCTGCAAAGGGGCCGGGCAGATGCGGTTCCAACAAGGGTTCTTCAGCGTCACCCGTCCCTGCGGCCAATGCGAGGGGGCGGGACGAATCGTCACAGAACCCTGTCCTGCCTGCCAAGGCCGTCAACGCACCTATCGAGAGCGAACCATCGCCGTACACATCCCGGCCGGCATCGAGTCAGGCATGCGCCTGCGCCTCTCGAACGAAGGGGAGCACGGAGTCAACGCGGGACCGCCAGGCGATCTATATGTGGCGATTACCGTCAAGCCGCACCCGATCTTCCAACGCCAAGGGCACGATATCCTCTGTGACGTCCCGATTCATTTTGTCACAGCGGTACTCGGAGGAAGGATTGAGGTCCCCACGCTGAAAGGCAATACGGTCATCAAGATTCCTGCCGGCACGCAGCAAGATAAGACCCTGCGCATCAAAGGTCTGGGCGTTCCCAGCCTTAAGAACCAGAGCACCGGCGACCAATTATTTGTCATCAAGGTTCAAATTCCAACCAAACTCACCGCTCGTCAGAAAGAATTGCTCAAAGAATTTGCCAAAGAAAGCGGCATGTCGATGGAAGAGGACAGCGACGGCTTCTTCGACAAGATGAAGACCTTCTTCGAATAGCGCCGGCGGTTCCCGCACTATGTCCACGTTCTTCGTCGACCCCGGCGCCGTCACTCCCCCTACGATTCGCATCACCGGCGACCTCTTCCATCATCTTCACAAAAGTCTCCGCTTGCATCCGGGAGACTCCCTCATCCTAAACGACGGATACGGAGCCCGCTATCGCGTGGACGTGACCCACGTCACCTCACAGGCCATCGACAGCCGCATCGTCGATCAACACACCGAGCCGGCGAGCAGGACCTCACCGATCATGCTCGGACAGGCGTTGATCAAAGGCGATAAGATGGACTGGGTCATTCAGAAGGCCACAGAACTCGGAGTTGCTATCATCCAACCCATTCACAGTACGCACAGCGTCATCAAGCCCAACCCGGAACGCCTGGAACATCAACGATCCAGATGGGAGCGCATTGCACGGGACGCGGCACAACAGTCTGAACGATGGACCCTTCCCACTATCGCAGACCCGGTAGACCTCGCAGAGATCTGCCGGCAATATGGCTCGGCGGCTCTGAAGGTTATGCTCGTGGAACGCTCCAGTAGCTCTTCGCTCGCCACCATTCCGTTGCCACCGAATCGTCAGCATCCGATTGTCTTGTTGGTAGGACCGGAAGGGGGATGGACACCGGACGAGCAGCGCCTTGCACAGGAGCAGGGTTTCCTCCCGCTCACCCTCGGACCACGAATCTTGCGGGCCGAAACCGCAGCGATCGCAGCGCTCAGCATTCTCCAATCAAGACTCGATGAGATTGAGCGAGACAAGCAAGACGTGCGCGACAGGCGCGACTAGCGAAGATGAATCTTTCGACCCGTCCCGCTTTTCTCGCAAGTCTCGCACGAATACTGATTCACGATTCACGGCTGCGGTCAGCGGCCAATGGTCAGGCGAACGATCGTGCCTTTTTCTCCGCTGGCCCAGCCCTGTGTTTCATCAGGAAACGAAAGGCCGAACAGCGAGACCTTTGCGATAGCACCCTGCTCTGTCCAGGTAAATCCACTATCGGTAGTCCGGTAGACCATGCCCCGTTCCCCCGCAATCCATCCGGTCCGAGGGTCGGTAAAGCGTACTCGCAAGAGGTCGGTCAGCTTCGTACAGGTGCGGGTGCAGGGTAATGTCCGATCGATCCATTGATGTCCGCCATTGGTCGTTTGGAAGATGGCGCCGGCGTTCCCGACGGTCCACCCGGTCGACGTATCTGAAAAATACACATCGAACAGCGTGACAGCTCCCTGCGTTTCTTGAGGCGTCCATGTGATCCCGCCATCGTCCGTCATCAAGACGGTCCCCACCGCCCCAACCACCGTTCCATGCTGTACGGTGAGAAATTGAATGCCGTAGAGGGCTGCGCTTGTCTTGCTCGCTTGATCGACCCAATGGGTTCCGCCGTCCTTCGTATGTAGAATGGTTCCGTTGCCACCGACCACCCACCCCTCGCTGGACGACACAAACGAGAGGCCGTAGAGTGCCACTTGGGTATCGACAAGTTGCGAATGCCAGGTATTTCCCCCGTCTTGGCTTTGGCGAATCGTCCCATTGGCTCCGACGGCCCATCCCTGCTTCTCGTCGAGAAAGAAGACACCCGAGAGGCTCGCCGTGGTGTCACTGACGACCTTCTTCCACTTCTTCCCGCCATCGACCGTCTTCAGAATGGTGCCGCCAGACCCCACTGCCCAGCCCAGTTGAGGCGTATGAAAATAGAGACCCATCAGGACGGCCTCCGTGTTGCTCACTTGAGGGGTGATCGTAAGCAGAGAGTCAGCAGTCCACGAGGGAGACGCGCACAACAGCGTCGCCAGCACCACGGCTACAAAGCATCCAGCACGTGACAGAGAGGAAATCCACCATGATCCGTGGAATCCGTATTTCACTGGTTGGTGTCGGCGTCAGGGCGGTTTTTATTGAAGTAGCCCGGATCGGGCATGCCCTTGGCTACTATGGTGAAGGTGCCCACTTCCAACGTCAGCCACTTCTTGGGAGTACAACAGGTATCGTCAGGCTGCACATCCCAGGAGCCGCGCCGCACGATCAGTGCGCCTGTGGAGAGATCGTTGAAGAACTCATTGCGCTTCCCCACACCATAAAGATGCCGATGAGGCACTCGCACGACGATCTCCGTATCCGTCCAGGACATCACCTGCGCCGCAACGTTGCTGAACAGCACTTCCGTGCGCGAGACGTTTTCGCCCAACTCGATATCGTCTAGTCGTTTGTAGGCCCGCTGGTTGAGGCCCAAATCGGCATGCTCGGCTGTTTTCAAGAAAGTGCCGAACCCCGACCCTTTGATAGTGATCAGCTCATCGAGTCCGCCCGATTGCGGGCTGTAGGAGTCGACCTTCGGCGTCACAAGCGTAAAGACCCCTGCCTCAGTTTTTAAAATCTCCCTCGACGCGCAGCAAGAACCGTCGGGGTTGGGCTTCGTCGCGCCTCGAGACATCACGACCGGCCCGCTCTTCGCACTGAAGGGCACCCACACATCGATGCGATCGTCTTGCCAGCGATAAATGACGGCGCGGACCCCGCCGATATCGACACGATTCTCTCCCGTATTGAAATCGGTAAAGGCGTAGGGGGTCGTTCCACTTTCCGAATAGAATCCGAAATGTTCTCCGCTGATTCTGAGCAGAGTACCGATTGGAGCGGCTGGAGGTGTCACGGCGATCACTTTTGGTCTATAAACCGTAAAGGTCCCGACCGTTCGTTCACGCCCCTGCATAGTCAGAACGATGGGTCCAGTCTCCGCATCCATCGGAAGATGCACCACGATGGCGTTATCAGACCATTGGGCGAGGACGGCGAGGTGCCCGCCGAATGTCACCTTGTCACCAGCCCCCTTCGCGGTCCCGAAACCCTGGCCGAAAAGGACCACCTTGGTCCCGACCGGTCCACTAACAGGATCGGCGCGAATGCTCGGAATCAGCTTCAGAGGAACGGCGTTGCTTACTTTGTACTGGACCGGAGCGCAACAAGACCCGTCCGGCAAGGGATCGGACGAAGCCAATCGAACCACCACATCGCCCGACGCAGCATTCGTGGGAACCTGGATTTCGATGAGGTCGTCTTTCCAGCGACGCGGCCTGACGACCACGCTCCCGATCATCACATCGTTGACTCCGAACATCGTATTGGGATCGCGAGGACCAGCCGTGGCACCGAAATGCACGCCGGCAATCTGCACTGTATGGCCTGGTTCGATCTCTGCCGGCGTCACCGCGGTAATCGTCGGCTGCATTATTATTAATTTCCCGGCAGCCATCTTCTTCTTCCCGGCCATGATTTCAACGGGACCGGATTGAGCTTGGAAGGGAACCTTCACCTCGATCAGGTCGGACTCCCATCGCTGAATCAACGCAGGGAACCCACCGACGGTCACGCGATTGACTTGCACGGATCGAAATGCGGGAAACCCCTTCCCGCCGATCGATACGGTGGCGCCCGGGACCGCCGTTGACGGATATAGCTCGAGAGCGGAAGGAGTGGCCGCAAATACGCCAGCGCTCAGACTGGCCCACAACGTCATTGTGCTCACACCGGTTACGAACGCATTCATGAATAGACCCCTAGCAAGCAAGAACGCTGTACGGTAAACCCTGCGCGTGGGATGAGACCTCCGCGCACCGGACTCAGAAAGGATACAACGTGGATACCACGTAAAACGAAGACCCAACGAACTATAGCAAGCGGTTTTTTCGAGAGTCAATCCGGCGAACTAGCCCACAATCAGCGATCTGAGACGGTTAGCAGGCTGCGGAAAAACGATGTGGACAGGCCAGAACTTCACTGGTCCGCACGTCTGGTACAACAGGCAAACACCAGGCAGGATGCTCAAAAATGCCAGACGGCTCATCCGCTCATCCCTGGCGCGTCGAGACGCGCCTTTTCCCAAACAAGGCCAGAGCAAACTATCACTTTATAAGGGGTGGCTGGGATGATCCCAACTGCGCGCGTCCAACGAGGGCCTTCGGAGGCCGCGCGTTGCGCGAGCACGGGGATCGTCCCAGCCACCCCGCCACTTTTTCAGCATCCTGCTAGAGAGACCGATCAGAAGACGGAGAAAATCACTTCAATTTCGACGGGAGCCCCGCGAGGTAACTCAGCAGCCCCCACAGCTACACGTGTATGACGACCAGACTCTCCAAAGATCTCAACCAGGAGGTCCGAGGCCCCGTTGAGGACTTGGGGCTGTTGCACAAACCCTTCCGCCGACGCCACATGCCCGACAACCTTCACGACGCGCGTAATACGGTCCAACGTCTCAAGTTCCTGCTTGGCAATCGCCAGTGCATTCAGGAGAGCGAGCCTGGCCGCCTCCATCCCCTGCTCGACCGTCAGATCGCGTCCAAGCTTACCGGAGAACGCCAACTGCCCGTCTCGCAACGGAAGAACGCCGGACAAAAATAAGAGGTCTCCGGCCTGGATCGCCGGAACGTAGGTCGCCAACGGTTGCGGCGGGGGAGGCAATTCGATGTGCAGTTCTTTCAATTTACGTTCGTAGGACATCCCGATGACCCTTGTGCTCCCTTTACCCCTTACGCTTCACGCCTTACGTCCCGCCCACTACCCTGCGCGGAGGGCATCGAGAAAACTCTCACCCACAGGAAGTTGCCCCCCTTGCAGAGATTCCACAATGGTATGTCCCAGATCAGCAGCAGAAGCTCTGATGCCGAGATGGACCCCATATGCCAGCTTTGGCCCAGTGGCCAAGAGAGGGACATATTCCCGCGTCGGAACCTGATCCGCCTTCGTAATATCCCGTCCATGATCGCCGGTCAGGACAAGCAGGTCGCCTGGGCGAAGCCGTTCCAGCAACCCGGGAAGCCGTCGATCGAAATCATGGAGTGCCGTGGCCGACTGTGCCGCATCCGACTCCAGGACATCGAGCCCAGCAAAAATCAAACCTCGTGGAACCTTTTTCAACATCCCCGTGACTTCAGCAAGCAAAGCCGTCCAGTGCCCAACGGGAACGGAACGAGTGAGCCCGCGACCGCTGAAGAGATCGCCGACTTTCCCCACCCCAATCAGGATCTGGCTCACACGACTGAGCACATCGAACATAGTCGGTCCGGGTGGTTCCAGCACGAACGCACGGGGTTGTGAGCTGAACTGTACCGCACCGATATCACCCAAGAGAGGATGGGCTGAAACACGCAAAATTCCCCAGGGGTCCTTGAGTAATTTTCTCGCGGCCTGGCAACGCCGAAAGAACTCGTCTCGACGCATGGCGCTCTCATGCGCCGCTACATGGCAGGTTCGTCGTCCATCCGTCCAGACAATCACCGCGCCCGACGACAGATGTTCAGCCTCACACTCACGCAGCATGGCCGTTCCTGAGGCACGGCGATTGCCGACGATCTTTCGGCCAAATGCCTGTTCGAGGACTCCGACCATGTCAGGAGGAAATCCGTTGGGATACAGCGGCCCGGCAACGTTCGTCAGATGGCCGGCCATTTCCCAATAGCCTGCCATGGAATCCACACACTTCGAGAGAAACCCAAGACGACCGAAACACCCTTCCGGCTGTCCCATCGTCCGCACACCTTTGATTTCCGTGATGTGGCCAAGCCCGAGCGCTTCCAGCGTGGGGAGGTTGAGTCCCCCAACGGCATCGGCCAGATGGGACAAGGTGTTGGAACCGGCATCGCCGTATTCCGCCGCATCGGGCATGGCCCCGACGCCGAGTCCATCGATCACCAGCACAATGACACGAGTAATCATGGGCGCACTATAGCAGAAGCGAGACGGGCAAAGAAGTTCTGAGTTTTGAGTTCTGGGTTCTGAGTTAGAGGCGGATAAGAAAGCCGAGATGGGCGAGGCGGTCTCAAGGCTGAAGTGTTCGAAACTCCGACCTTCAGCCTTCAGCCTTCAGCCTGCGGGTCCACTCGCCCACGATTGCGAGACTTGCGCTGGTGCCGATCCGATCCGCACCTGCCTCCAAAATGGCCAACGTGGTCCTCCAGTCTCTAATTCCGCCGGAGGCCTTCACCTTGGCGCGACCAGCCACAGCCTCTTTCATCAGCCTCACATCTTCGACCGTCGCACCGGCGGCGCCAAAACCGGTCGAAGTCTTCACGTAGTCGGCTCCCGCCTCCACAACCAACTGACAGGCCGTACGCTTTTCCTGCTGCGTCAGATAACACATTTCGAGTATGACTTTGTGTTCGACGCCTGGTGTCGCCTTCACTACTTCAGCAATGTCCTTCCGCACATACTCACGATCTCCTGACTTCAGCCTGCTCACATTCATGACCATATCCAGCACGTGCGCGCCGCACCAGACCGCTTCAACGGCTTCGGCGACTTTGGTCTTCGTCGTGTGACCACCCAGGGGGAACCCGATAGGGATGCCTACACGAATCGCCGTGCCTGCGACAGCTGCCACCGCTTCATCCACATAGCAAGGCGGGACGAAAATCACGGTGAATCGATACTCCTTCGCTTCCTGGCACTGTCGCAGGACATCGATCTTTGTGGCGTCCGGCCGGAGCACCGTATGGTCTATAAGTTCCGGCAAATTCCATTCAGACATAACAGGCACCTGAAAAACTATTGTGGCACCGTGAAAATTCAATGGCCCGCACATCTAGGACAACAGGAGAATATCGCGCAGGATGCTCAAAAAGTTCGTTCAGCAAGGCCGCAGCGAGCGAAGAGGCGAGGCGTACGCTTCGGTACGTTGAGCCTCTAAGCGAAGCGAGAACGCCGCTGGCGGACTTTTTCAGCGTCCTGATACCTCACGACACTCCTTCTTTGTAGGCAAGAGCCCCCTCCCCGGGGACGATTGACGTCTGGGAATGGGTCCCACGACGAAAGGGCCGCTTCTGATATTTCTCCACAGCCTTGTTGTGCTCGATAAGCGTCGCAGAAAACTGATGCGTTCCATCGTTCCGGGAGACAAAATACAACGAGCGCGAATCAGAGGGATAGAGTGTTGCGCGAATCGCCTGAATGCCTGGGTTGGCGATCGGTCCAGGCGGCAGTCCCTGTACCCGATAGGTATTGTAGGGACTGGGACTCGACAGGTCTTTCTTGTGCAAATTTCCGTCGAATGCCGGCAAGCCATAAATGACGGTTGGATCGCTCTGTAATGGAATATGCTTCTTGAGCCGGTTGTGAAACACCGCGGAAATCTCCGGCCGCTCGCCGTCCGACCCGGTCTCCTTTTCGATAACGGAGGCAAGGGTCAGCACCTCGTGCATCGTCATCTTGAGTTCCTGCATCCGAGCGAGGAGATCCGGTCCGACCTCCTGCTGTAGCTGCTCGACCATGGCCACCAACACCTCTCGCGACTTGATGGGACGAGGAAACTTATACGTGTCGGGATAGAGATACCCTTCCAGCGTCTCCGCCTTGATCCCAAGTGACACAATGAACTCCCGATCTTTCGCAAGCCGGAGAAACTCCTCGCGATCCATGAGGCCCTGTTGCGAGGCCAACTCGGCGATTTGGGTGATCGTGAGCCCTTCGGGAATGGTCAGCGGATGGAGCAGCACTTGGCCGTTGAGCAGCTTCGAGAGAATCTCCGCCGGAGTCATGCCGGGATTGAGTTCATACTCACCCGCATGAACTTTCCGGTCGGCTGATTGGGATTTCCCAAAAAGGACAAAGGTAAAACTGCTCTTGATCAATCGTTCGCGCTCAAGCAGTGCAGCGACCTGTTGAAACGTCGAGCCGTCCGGGATGACGACGACTTTCGAGGGAGGGTGCTCTTCCGTGGGAATGGCTGGGCCTTCAGCCCAGCGAATCGTCTGATATGTGGCGACGCCGAGTGCGACGATCGCGACCAGCAGACATCCGAGAATGGTCCGTAGGCTCATGAGGTGGCTCTACCGCTCCTCTGTCCAAATACTCATTCGCCCATGATTCCGGCTCCATCTTCGCCGCCGGTTCAAGGCTTGCCAGATAACTCTGGAGCAGAATCGAAGCGGCGATGCGATCCACCACACCCTTCCGCTTTTTCCGACTGACATCGGCCGCGATCAAGAGGTCTTCCGCCGACTTCGTCGTCAACCGTTCATCCCACAGAATAATGGGAACGGGCACTCCCTGTTCCAACCGAGCCTGGAACTCGCGCATCGCCTGGATCGCCGGACCCTCGCGGCCATCCAATTGTATGGGGAAACCCAACAGGACTTGCCCGACCTCATGCGTCCCGACGAGGGACGCAATATGGGCAATGTCTCGGTCCAACGTGCGCCGATTGAGCGTCTCAAGCGGTTGGGCGGTCCACCCCAGCTCATCACTTAGGGCCACCCCGATCCGCTTGGTCCCGTAATCGAGCGCGAGAATTCGTTTACCCTGCATTAGTGTACCGCTGCAACATGCGTTCGACCAGCTCAAAGACCTTTTCCAACGCCACATCCAGCCTGGCTGGATCCTTCCCGCCGGCCTGCGCCATCTCCGGCCTGCCGCCTCCCGTGCCGCCCACCTCGGCCGCCATCTCCTTGATGATGTCGCCCGCTTTCAGCCGGGTAATCAGATCCTTCGTAACGACGACCAGTAGCGAAACCTTGCCATCGTTGGCGGCCCCGAGAGCCACGACACCACTCTTCAACTTATCCCGCAACTGATCGGCCAGCGCCCGCATGCCGTTCACATCCAAACCATCGGTCCGCTGCACATGCACCTGAACGCCGGCTACGGTTTTCGCCGTGGCCTCGACCGCTGAGCCGCCGGCCACTTTCAATTTCAGCTCTTCCAGCTCGCGTTCTTTGTCTTTCAACTGCGTCATGACCTTGCGTGTTTTGGCGACCAACTCGGACTGGCCGACCTTGAGCAAGTCCGAGAGTTCCCGAATGCCCGTTTCCAGCTTCTTCATGTGTGCGAGCGCCCCGCTTCCGGTCTGGGCTTCGATACGGCGCACACCAGCCGCGACGCCGGTCTCCGACACAATCCTGAACAGGCCGATGTCCCCCGTATGCCGACAATGCGTTCCACCGCAGAGTTCTTTGCTGAAGGATTCGACGGTTACCACCCGCACTTGTTCACCATATTTATCTCCGAAGAAGGCCAGCGCGCCCTTGGCTACCGCATCCTGAATACTCATCACCTCGGTCGCGACCCGCTCGTTCTTCCGCACCTCGTTGTTTACAACCGTTTCGATCTCATCGACATCACGGGTGGACAGCGGTCTAAAATGGGCAAAGTCGAATCGCAACCGATTCGGCCCGACGAGCGACCCATATTGTTTGACGTGAGGGCCCAGTAAATCGCGCAACGCGGCATGGACCAAATGGGTGGCGGTATGGTTTCGCTGAGCGTCCTGCCGCGTCGTGGCATTGACGGTCATGCGCAGCTGTTCACCCTCGCGAATCCGCCCTTTCGTGACGGACCCCTTGTGCAGAATTAGGGTCGGCACCGGCCTCGTGGTTTCCTTGATCTCCACCTGCCCATCATGGCCCATTAAAACACCCCGGTCGCCGACCTGCCCACCGCCTTCCGCATAGAACGGAGTCACATCCAGCACTATTTCAACCTCATCGCCTTCCGCCGCTTCTTTGACCAACCGGTCCCCTTTCAAAATCGCCTGCACAAGACTATCGCTCTCCAGGCGATCGTAGCCGACAAACTTCGTCGTCCCGACCAGCCCGGCCAGTTCCGCAACCGCAGGCCGAGCCATTTCCTGCTCGAACCCGCCGGTTTTACGCGCACGAGTCCTCTGTTCCTCAATGGCCTGGTCGAACCCCGCCTCATCGAGCGTCATTCCCTGCTCACGGCAGGCCTCTCCCATTAAGTCCATCGGGAACCCATAGGTGTCGTAGAGCTTGAACACGTCAGAGCCCGTGAGGACCTTACTCCCGGCCGAGCGCGCTTTCGCAATCATCTCGTTGAGAATCGGCAGGCCTTGATCGAGCGTGGCGATGAACCGCTCTTCTTCGCCTCTCGTCGCCTCGGCAATCGTCGCGGCAGCGCCTCGGACTTCTGAATAGGCCTCGGCCATCTGGTTCACGACCGCCGCCGTCAATTCATAGAGGAAAGGCTCGACGATGCCCAGCAGCCGTCCATGGCGCGCGGCTCGGCGCAGAATCCGGCGCAGCACGTAACCGCGCCCCTCGTTCGACGGCAACACACCATCAGCCATCAAGAACGTGATCGTACGAAGATGGTCCGCCACCACGCGCATCGACCGATCGATCTGGTCCTTCTCCCCATACCGAACCCCGGCCCTGGTGGCCACGGCGCTAAGCAACGGTGCAAACGCATCGCTGTCATAGTTGCTGTAGACGCCTTGTGCCACTGCCGCCAGCCGTTCCAATCCCATGCCCGTATCGATGCTGGGCTTGGGTAAGGTATGCAGTTTCCCCCCAGCATCTCGATTGAACTGCATGAAGACGAGATTCCAGATCTCGATGACGCGATCGCCCGCACCGTTCGGCCGATCGTCGCCCGGCACCGACGGTCCCTGGTTGAAATGAAGTTCCGAGCAGGGGCCACAGGGTCCGGTATCCCCCATCTGCCAGAAGTTGTCCTTCTCGTCACACCGTACGATCCGCGAGGACGGGATTCCGACCTTCTTCCACAGCTGGTCCGCCTCGTCGTCGTCGCGGAAGATCGTCACCCATATCCGATCCTTCGCCAAGCCGACTGTCTGAGTCAGAAATTCCCAGCCAAACGTGATGGCGTCTTCCTTGAAGTAGTCGCCGAAGGAAAAGTTCCCCAACATTTCAAAGAATGTATGATGGCGTCTGGTATAGCCGACATTCTCGAGATCGTTGTGCTTGCCCCCTGCACGGAGACACTTCTGTACGGTAACCGCTCGCTTGTAGGCGCGCGTATCCTCGCCGAGGAATACTCGCTTAAACTGGTTCATCCCGGCATTGGTGAAGAGCAACGTGGGATCGGCCTGAGGAATCAAGGCAGAACTCGGCACGGCCTGATGGCCATGCTGTTCAAAATATCGAATGAAGGCTTGTCGCAATTCTTGAGTGCTGTTCCTCATGCCACCCTAACTTCCCTCCCCCATCAGCAGCCCCGTCACCGTCTCAATGGTGTCTTCGTCAAACCCTCGTTGGCTCAAGAGCCTCTCGACTCGGCCAAGCGTCTGCGCCGAGGTGGTCCGGCCAGCCATCGTAACCACCTGCATGGCCAGGTCCCGTTCACTCACCCTGCGGTAAGTGGCCCGCACCGTCGCATGCACGATGTGTTCAGGACAACCTGTGGCGAGCAGCTCTTCTTGCAGGCGCGCACGACCCATCGGCATGCGGGCGAGTCGCCGATCGGCCCACCGCGCAGCGAAGGCCACATCGTCGAGGTATCTCAACGATGTCAGCCGTCGAATCGTAGCGCGAACCTGCGAGGGAGATGCCCCCTTCGCCGCGAGCATCCTTTCGATCTGCGCCGTCGTACGATCACTGCGAGCCAGAGCGCGCACCGCCAGTTGCAGCCACTGATCGGGAGATGGTGCCGCCTTGCCTGTGACTCGCCTACTCACCGGCCTGAAACCCTGGCGCGTGAAGCGCGAGACGGGCGAGACATGCGAGAAAGGCGCGATCCGAAGTTCGAAGTTCCGGGTTCGAAGTTCCGGAAACCTCGAACTTCGGACCTCGAACCCTCGTCCGTCCCACCCGTTCTGCCATTCCCCGTCCGCCTCTAACTCCGCAAGCCTAACGCTTAACTCAGAACCCAGAACTCAGAACTTCTTTGCCCGTCCCGCCTGTCTCGCGTGGCTGCTGTTTAGGCGCCGACTTTGTGCGGTCGCCGCTCCTCGCGTTTCTCCTCGGTCTTTTTCTCGTCCTTCACCGGCGTCACAACGGGTCTTTCAGGCGTACGCCCCGGCAGACCGGCCAGGCCACGCAGCTTCCCTTCGATTTCACGCGCCAACGGCTGATTATGCAAAAGAAAGTCTCGCACCGCGTCGCGTCCCTGCCCGAGCCGCTCGCCTTGATAGGAATACCAGGCCCCGGACTTCTCCACCACTTTCTTCTCGACCCCGAGATCGACCAACTCGCCGGGTTTCGAAATGCCCTGCGCAAACATGATGTCGAACTCCGCCTGCTTGAACGGAGGCGCCATCTTGTTCTTCACCACCTTCA